>ERZ824600.3594-NODE-3594-length-14617-cov-3.280456_pt1 | contig 14617 bp, 10 predicted proteins | sample MGYA00519933_ERZ824600 | MGnify/ENA primary metagenome ERZ824600 (study PRJEB31778, sample SAMEA3449178) | human gut metagenome | biome: human gut; feature: human-associated habitat; material: faeces | place: United Kingdom | collected 2010/2012 ... | reverse complement strand
GGCCAGATGGTTGACGCGTTCCAGCAGGGAATTGACGCTGTTGCGGGCCAGCAGCACGGGATCGATGACCTGCTGCATCTGCTGCACGGTGAAGGAAATGCGGCGATCCAGGGCCTCCAGCGGGTTGGGCCAGTTCTTGAACGTGTTGATGAGCAGGAGCAGGCGGCGGGCCTCCTCAATGATGGGCCGCGCCTGCTTGGACATGGTCTCCGCCTGCTTGTTGATGTCGCACCAGGCCGCGCGTGCTGCTGTTGATGTCGTCCAGCATGTCCTTCTGGCCGGCCCAGATGTTCTCCAGCGGGTCCACGGTGGGGGCCGCTTCGGCTTCGGCGGGGGCATTGGCACCCGATTTTTTGTCCTGGGCCTTGTCGTCCTTTTTGGCATCGGCCTTGTCATCGGCCTTCTGGGGCGCTTCATCAGCCAGGGCACAGGTCGGGCCGACGAGCGTGGTCATCTCCCGGCAGGCGTCTCTGGAGAGGGCCGGCGCGAGGCTGAGGACGGTCAGCAGCATGAGAACGGGCAGGGAACGGAGCAGGCAGCGATACATGGTCCACCTCAAAGAAAGGCCTCTGCCGAAGGGCAGGGGCATCATGGCATTGAAAAGCCAGCAATAGCGCAAGATGTACTGGTTGAAAAGAGCATCCGCCTGTGAAAAACGGCTTTTTTCCCTTTCCGGGAACAGACGGATGGCCCGGCTTTACAAGCCCTTCCGTGCCCGGCATAGTGGGCGCATGTCCCAGAGCGTCTCTTCTTTTTCCCGTCAGGATGGCCCGGGCTCCGTCCCCGGGGTGCCCGTTGCCCTGCAACGTCTTTCCCCTGCCGATAGCGGAGCCGTGGCGCAGGCCCTGCCCCTCCTGCTCGATCGCGCGGGCCTGGCCTCGTCCTTTTCCCTGCGTTCGGCCCATGTGCTGGTCAAACCCAACCTGCTGACGGCCACGCCCCTGGCCTGCACCAGTCCCGTGGTGGTGGCTTCCGTCTGCCGCTGGCTGCTGGATCAAGGGGCCCGCGTGCGGGTGGGGGATTCGCCCGGTTTCGGCACGGCCACGGCCGTGGCCCGGCAGACGGGGCTGGAAGAGGCCCTGCGGCCGCTGGGCCTGCGGGTGGAGTCCCTGGCCGATCCCCGTCCCCTGGAGCTGCCCCTGCGCCGGGGCGGGCCCGTCTCCTTCGGCGTGGCCCGGGTGGCGCTGGAAAGCGACGTCATCTTTTCCCTGCCCAGGGTCAAGGCACATTCCCAGATGCGTCTGACCCTGGCGGTCAAGAACCTGTTCGGCTGCGTCTGCGGCCTGCGCAAGGCCCTCATCCATACGCGGCAGGGACAGGATCCCGACTTTTTCGCCGACTGCATCGCCGCCCTCTGGGCCGGTCTGCCGCCGGTGGCCGCCGTGGCCGACGGCCTGACCGCCATGCATGTGACGGGCCCCAGCAAGGGCCGGCCTTTCCCGCTGGGCCTGCTGGGGGCCAGCCCCTCGGCCGTGGCCCTGGACGAGGCCCTGTGCGCGGTGCTGGGCCTGCCCCTGGCCGGGACGCCCTTGGGCGCGGCCCTGGAGCGCCGTGATGCCGCGGGGTGCCGCCGCGCGGGCTGGCAACCCGACTATGTGCTGGCCCGGCCCGAAGATTTCGACAGTACGGGCTTCCTCCTGCCAGACGAACTGATGCACACCTCGTTCCGGCCCTGGCGCCTGTTCAAGAGTTGTCTGCGCCGCCTGTGGCTGGCGCGTCGGAAATAACGAAAGCTGCTCCCCCTCGGGGAGCGAGGAGTTGACCATGCCTGTGATCCTGCCGGGCCAGACCGACATCTATGCCCTGACCGATGCCCGCCTTTCCTGCGGCCGTACGCTGGAGACCGTGGTCTCCGCCCTGCTGGGCGCCGGGGTCAAGATCATCCAGTATCGTGAAAAACACATGAAATCCGGCGAGATGCTGGAAGAATGCCGCCTGATGCGCCGCCTGACCCGCGAGGCCAGGGCCTGTTTCATCGTGGACGACCATGTGGACCTTGCCATCCTGGCCGAAGCCGACGGCGTGCACATCGGGCAGGAAGATTTCCCCCTGCCCGCGGTGCGCCAGCTGGTGGGTCCCGACATGTGCATCGGCCTGTCCACCCACAGCCCGGAACAGGCAAAAGCCGCCGTGGCCGTGGGCGCCGACTACATCGGCGTGGGGCCCATCTTCGCCACCAAGACCAAGGAAGACGTGGTGGCCCCGGTGGGCTTCGATTACCTGGACTGGGTGGCCGCCAACATCACCATCCCCTTCGTGGCCATCGGCGGCATCAAGGAACACAATATCGCCGACGTGGCCCGTCACGGGGCCCGCTGCTGCGCCCTGGTCTCTGAACTGGTGGGCGCCCCGGACATCGCCGCCAAGGTGCAGGCCGTCCGCGCCGCCATGCATCAGGGGATGTAGGATGTGACATACGGGATGTTCGGGGGAAAGGGAGCCCTTTGCTCGCGCCCAAAGGGGCCCCCTTCCCCCCGAGCCCCCCATCCTCCCCCAAACGCGCTTTATTCTGTATTTCTTTTAGAGGTGACGCATGGGTAATCCGTGGTGTTTCCTTCCAAAGGCACAGCCTTTCGTCTTGCAGGCCGATGCGGCGGCAGTCGCGACATGCAACTTGAAGAATGCCGGGACTCCCCGTGAGCTGCATACCGAATTGCCCCCGGAACCCTTTTCAGGCCGTCTGGATGCACCTGTCGTCCTTCTGGATTTCCATCCTGACTACAGTGAAAACGATGCGGCCATCATGCTTGGAAATGAAGAATTTTCGTTAAGCATGAAAAAAACGCGCGAGTTCATTGTGCAAGAATATCCGTTCTATCATTTGAATCCATATTTTGCGGATGGCAATGACGTATACGGGCACTGGATAAAGAGAATAAAAGAAGTAGTAAAAGCTGGATTCTCTTTAAAAGTTTGTTCCAATTCTTTTCTGCTTTTGCAGTTATATCCGTATAAATCAAAAAAATGTGAAAAGCGTCAGCTATTTCCTTCATTTGCCTTCACACGGCATATCCTGCTCGCTGCCATGCAAAGAAGGGCATTGGTCGTTCAGCTCAGGAGCCGGGGAAAATGGGAAGATGCTGTTCCGGAACTGGAGACGTATCCGCATCGGATACATGGCCATAGTCCGGGGCAGGCGACGCTTAGTCCCAAGAATCTGGGCAGTGAAGGCTGGCGGATCTTGCTCTCTGCCCTAGATGCAGGTTGATCGGAAAGACAAAAGAAGAGGCGACCGTCATATGACGGTCGCCTCTTCTTTTTCAGCTATATAATGGAATAGAGCGCGTTTTGGGAAGGGCGCCTTCCCCGGCAAAGCCTGAGCAGGCCTTAATCGAAACTCTTGGCCCAGCGCAGGATATGGGCGTGCAGCAGGCGCACGGCCTGGAGGAAGCGGGGACCGCGTCCCTGGTAATGCTGGCAGAGCTGGTGCCAGAAAAAGGCCATGCTGGCCAGTTCCGGACAGGACTGCATGTGCTGGAGGATGGTCATGCACAGGGGGTGGCCCGTGGGGTCGAAGCTCTCCGGCAGGGGGGCGCATTCCTGCAGCAGGGTCTGGAGCAGATGGGCGCAATGGCTCAGGGCCTTGCCCACGCGGGCCGCGAACTGGCTGGAATAGTTGGGGCAGGCCATGCTCAGGGGCACATTGGTCAGGGGAGTGGGCGCCGTGGCACCGGAGGTCAGGTCATCCAGGATGCGCCGCCAGTAGACGCGCTGCTGGCAAAGCCAGAGGGTGCGGTCATCGGCCTTGTGGTCGGACAGGCAGGTGGTGGTGATGAAACCGCGCGAGTCGGTGGCCGTCTGCCAGATGCGGGCCTCACGGCAGGCCGAGGTGGTGATGCCTTCGCTCCATTGGCCGCTGGTGAGCTTGGCCAGCACCAGGTCGGCCACGATGGAGGCGCTGATGTGGTGGCGGCATTTCTCGCCCAGGACGCAGTCGTGGTCATGCGGGCAGGGATGACAGGGCAGGGTCGGCTCCAGGCAGCAGCTGCCGGGCAGGTAGGGGCCGGTATCGCAGGGCTGGGCCGTGGCCAGGAAGATGGAGAGCAGGGGCAGGCCCAGACCGGCCGCCAGATGCATGGTGCCGGTATTGTTGGTGACCAGCATGGCCATCTCGCGCAGGACGGCGCCCAGCTCGAAGATATTGGTCTGCCCCACCACGTCCACGAAGGGCGTGCTGGTCAGACGGGCGTATTCGTCGGCCAGGGGGCGTTCCGAGGCTTCGCCCAGCAGGACGGGACAGATGCCTTCTTCCTGCCAGATGCGCTTGCCCAGCTCCACGAAGTGGCTCACCGGCCACTGGCGGCGCTTTTCGCTGGCGCCCAGCTGCATGCCGATGAAGCCGTGCCGGATCACCGGTGCGTGGGCCAGCAGGCGGCGGGCCGTCTCGCGGGCCTCGGTGCCCAGTTCGCTGAGCAAGCCGGAGCCGGGCTGGGAGAGCAGTTCGCCGGAAAGGCCGCCCAGCAGGGGGGCGCCGGTCATGCGGAACATGTCGGCCAGATTGAAGGGCGCGTTGCTCTGGCGCAGCTCGGCGGCATGGAGGAAAGCGGGCCAGAGACCGTCCACGCGCGGGCGGCCCTTGTGATCCAGTCCAAAACCCAGCACGGCCTCGGGCGTGGGGGCCAGGGCCGTGGCCAGCAGACGGGCGGGCATGCTGGGCGTCAGGTTGATGATATGGTCGGCCTGCACGCTGGCGCGCAGGTTTTCGGCCCACGCCTGCAGTTCGTGGCGGGTGGCATCGGCCTGTTCGGGACTGACCAGATGATCGGGCACCGTGAGCAGAGGGCTGGCGAATTGCAGCAGGCCCTCGGTGTCCGCGTATTTTTCCAGACAAAGCAGCGTGGTGCTGCGCCCGGCCTTGTGCAGGTCGTGCAGCAGGGGCTGGCTGAGCAGCAGATCCCCGAAGCGGTTCAGATTGATGACAAGAGCATCCAGACGCATGACAGTTTCCTTGCGGAGGGTGAAGATTCCCGTGGTGCGGGGCACGCTGACGGGGGGAGCTTTCTAGCAGAACTGGGCGCGGACGTCCAGACGGATGCGGTGAGCGGGAAGGACCGGAGGGAAGACGGGCGGCAGGGCAGGGAAGATGCCGGGCACGCCGATGCTGTCCGCTGCCTTGCCCTGTCCCGTGCCGGGCAGCGCCTTGGATGGAGCGGAAAGTCCCTTTCCGCAGGACGCGAAAGAGGGCCCCGCCCCGCCGCATATGCCGGGGCGGACGAATCAGGCCCTGAGGGCCGGAGCTGGGGCCGGGGCCCGTCAGGGACGCCGGGCGTCCTGCGGCTGTGCCGGGGCCTGCTCCTGAGGGGCCGTGCTGAAGGGCGAGGTGATCTCTTTGGCCAGCAGGGTCACGAAGAGGGCCGGGATCCCGGAATCCACGCTGAACTCGCGGCGGGCCAGCAGGCCTGTGCGCATCTGGCTGCTGCCGCGGGCATTACGGCTGCCCACGTTCTGGAGCATGAAGCGCTTGGGGCGTTTGTCGCTGGGGACGCGGCGCTGGACCAGCAGGATGTCCGAAAGGACGAGGGTCGCGCCCTTGCCGGAAAGTTCCGACGGCGCCCCGTAGCCGCCCTCGACCATGCGTTGGGCCGCGGCGGCATCGGTGATGCCGGCTTCCAGCACGCTGGCCTGGATGATGAACCCGGCCTGGCTGGGGTTGTCGGTGATGTCGTACTTTTCGGCGCGCAGCAGGCGTTCCACTTCGGTGCGCAGGCCGAAGACATGGCGGCTCTGGTCGCGGACGCTGACATAGACCACAGGGGTGGTGTCATCGTCGGCCGGGGCCAGGGAACCCTGGCGCAGGACCTGGATGTCGGTGGGGGCGGGCTGCCGGTGCTTGCAACCCGGAAGCAGCAGCAACAGCAGCGCGAGGAGGAGAAAGAGCGTTTTTTTCATGCGTCTCCGGGACGGCGACAGGGCTTGCGGCCCCTGCCGGAGAGCTTGCCCACGCCGCGCGGCAGCGGGCACGATGGCAGGGGGACCGGCGCGTCCGGGAGCGGACGCGGTACTGTCTCCGAGGCCAGCCCTATACCGCAGAAATCACAGGCATGTCCAGCAGGGCCGGGAAGCTGCTGTCTGCCGCTGCGGATGGGGATGGTCGCGGTCGTCCCGCTCCTGCCGTTGTGGAGGGCGATGTCGCCGGCAGGGAGGACCTGTCCCTTGCTGCGGCAGGATACTTGCGTTTCTTCAAAGGCCTGCGTGCGTGCTGAAGACGGCCCGTGGGATGCGCTATCGACATCGACGGAAAGGGGATACCGCTTGGGGGAAATTCCATGACGCCTGATGACGAGGCGCAAACAGGAAGGGAGGGCGGATGATGGTGCTAACGCGCTGGGGTCTATGAAGGTCCCTTGCAAAGGAGGGACCCGTCATCACAGGACCCTGATGGACTCCAGGATGGCCCGGCACAGGGCGTCTTCCAGTCCGGCGAAGGCTTCTTCCTTGCTGCGGGGATTGCCGCGGCTGACCACGGAAACGGCATGCAGGCTGTCCTTGTCGGGGATGCGGCGGGCGGCCGTGCCCACGGCGGCTTCCATGGCCCAGTTGGTGTAGTTGTCGCCCGCGTCGTGCAGGGTGGCGCCCACGCCCACCGTGGCGCCGATGCCCGCGCCCACGATGGCGCCGCCGCGCCCGTCCACCAGACCGCCCAGCAGCACGCCCAGCATGGTGCCCGTGCCCACGTTGCCCAGCGCGCGTCCGGCGCTCACCCGGCTGCCGTCGTTGGTGGCCCAGACATCGCGGATCTCCACCAGGATCACCAGATCGGCTTCCTTGACGTCCGAGGCCGGATTCAGGCCGCGTTCGCTCTGCAAGTAGGCCGTGAGCATGGAGTGCAGATCCTCCGTCATGCTCTTGCCGTTCTCGATCTGGACGAAGACCCTGTCGCCCCGTTCCAGGGTGACGGCAGGCAGGGGCGCGCCGGGTTCCGGTGCCGGGCGGGCATCGTGCGAGGCGCAGGCCCCCAGGGCCAGGCAAAGAAGCAGGAGGAAAAGCAAGCTCAGGATGCGGTGCGGATGCATGGCGGCTCCTTGAAGGGGAAAGAATATCCCGGTCATTTATATGTTGTATCCCAGGCCGGTAGACCTGTCCAGACGGCGGAAAAGGCGCGCCCGGAGCCCCTGCGGCGGCGGCGCGGGCTTGACGTGGCTGCATTTTGCCGTATCCTCCGCGCACACGGCAGGTCTGAGGGCCCTTGCCGCGGACCTGGCGGCCCGGCTTTTTCTCCGCTACGATTTCCTTCCGGGCAGCCTCAAGGCAGCATGAACGGTCCACGGGACCGTCTTTTTTCATTCAACTCCTGCCACTGCCGTCCGGCAGTCGGATGGACAAGGGACATCATGGGCAAGCAGCTGATCATCGTGGAATCGCCGGCCAAGGTGAAGACCATCAAGAAATTTCTGGGACCGCAGTACATGGTGCAGGCCAGCGTGGGCCATGTGCGCGACCTGCCGTCCAGCAGTCTGGGCGTGGACGAAGCCAACGATTTTGCCCCCCAGTACGAGATCATCGACAACAAGAAGAACGTGGTCAGCGAGCTGCGCAGCGCCGCGGCCAAGGCCGATACCGTCTATCTGGCCCCCGACCCGGACCGCGAAGGGGAGGCCATCGCCTGGCATGTGGCGGAGCTGATCCGCGACAAGGCCAAGGACATCAAGCGCATCCAGTTCAACGAGATCACCGCCCGCGCCGTCAAGGAGGCCCTGGCCCATCCGCGCGAGCTCAACCAGCACCTTTTCGATGCCCAGCAGGCCCGGCGCGTGCTGGACCGCCTGGTGGGCTACAAGATCTCGCCCCTGCTCTGGAAGACCATCAAGCGCGGCATCTCCGCCGGGCGCGTGCAGTCCGTGGCCCTGCGCCTCATCGTGGAGCGCGAGGCCGAGCGAGCGGCCTTCAAGCCGGAAGAATACTGGCTGTTCAAGGCCCTGCTGGGCGCCGAGGTGCCGCCCTCCGTGCGGGCGGAACTGGCGCGCATCGGCGGCAAGAAGGCCGTGATCCGCAATGCCGAGGAGGCCAATGCCCTGGAGGCCGAGCTCAAGGGCCAGCCCTTCGTGGTGGAAAACGTGGAGCAGAAGGAGCGCGAGCGCGCGCCGCAGCCGCCCTTCATCACCTCCACCCTGCAGCAGGCCGCCAACCAGCGTCTTTCCTACACGGCCAAGCGCACCATGAACATCGCCCAGCGCCTTTATGAAGGTGTGGAGATGGAAGACGGCAGCATCACGGCCCTCATCACCTACATGCGTACCGACTCCACCCGTATCGCCGACGAGGCCCGGCAGGCGGCGCATGACTTCATCCAGCGCGAGTTCGGCAATGACTACCTGCCGGCCAAGAAGCGCGTCTACAAGACCAAAAGCGGCGCGCAGGACGCCCACGAAGCCATCCGCCCCGTGGATGTGAACATCACGCCCGAGATGGTCAAGGCGGCCCTGCCCCCGGACCAGTACAACCTGTACCGCCTGATCTGGTCGCGCTTCGTGGCCTCGCAGATGGCAGGGGCGCGCTTCCACGATACCACGGTGACCGTGACCTGCGGCCGTACCCAGTGGAAGGCCAAGGGCGAGCGCCTGCTCTTTCCCGGCTTTTTGGCCGTGCTGCCTCGCGGCAAGGACGAAGGCGATGCCGAGCTGCCGCCCCTGGCGCCCGGCCAGACCCTGAAGCTGGAAAAACTGGACAAGGAACAGAAGTTCACCCAGCCCCCGGCCCGCTACAGCGAAGCCAGCCTGGTGCGCGAGCTGGAAGAGCAGGGCATCGGCCGTCCTTCCACTTACGCCAGCATCATCTCCACCCTGCAGGACCGCGAGTATGTGAGCCTGCAGGACCGCCACTTCATCCCCACGGATCTGGGGCGCGTGGTCTGCGAGCAGCTGGTGCAGCACTTCCCCCACCTCATGGACGTGGGTTTCACGGCCGAGATGGAGAGCCTGCTGGACAAGGTGGCCGACGGAGACCAGCAGTGGGTGGACCTGATGCATGCCTTTGCCGCGGATTTCAACCCCACGCTGGCGGCTGCCGCCAAGAACATGCAGAGCGTCAAGGGCGGCCTGCCCACCGATCTGGCCTGCCCCGACTGCGGCAAGCCCCTGATGATCAAGTTCGGCAAGGCCGGGCCTTTCTTGGCCTGCAGCGGTTATCCCGACTGCCGCTTCACCAGCAACTTCCAGCGCACCGAGGACGGACGCCTGGAGATCGTGGCCCCGCAGAAGCCCGAGCTGGAAAAGGTGGGCGAGTGCCCGCGCTGCGGCAAGGACCTGGTCATCAAGCACGCCCGCACGGGCAGCCGCTTCATCGCCTGCACGGGCTACCCGGACTGCAATTATACGGCGCCCATGGCCACGGGCGTCATGTGCCCGCGCTGCGGCGAAGGCCGCATGGTGGAAAAGAGCACCAAGCGCGGCAAGCTTTTCTATTCCTGCGACCGCTACCCGCAATGTGATTTCGCCCTGTGGGACAAGCCCGTGCCCGGCCCCTGCCCGCGTTGTGACTCCTCGTATCTGGTGGAGAAGCGCGGCCGCGACGGCAGCGTCAAGGTCATGTGCCCCACCAAGGGCTGCGGCTATGTGAAAGGAGGCGACGATGGACAGGAAGCCTAATGCGCCGGCCTCGCCGGTGCTGGTGAGCGCCCCGGTGGATGGCCTGGGCGTACCGCTGAACCTGGAGGCCCGTGCGGCCCAGCTGCTGGACGAAGGGCAGGCCGTGGTCCTGCTGACCGTGGTGGAGCGCGAAGGCTCGGCCCCGCGTGCCGCCGGCACCCGTGCCCTGCTGACCGCCGCCGGTCTGGAGGGTATCGTGGGCGGCGGCCTGCTGGAGGCCCGCGCCGTGGAGGCGGCCAACGTCTGCCTGAAGGAAGGGCGCTCCGCCCGTGTGCGTTGCGATCTTACCGGTCTTGGCCCCGACAGCGACATGATCTGCGGCGGCAGCATGGATCTGCTTTGCGAATATCTGGCGCCTGCGCAGGCGCCCCTGTTCCGTGCGGCGGACGCGGCCCTGAAAGCCGGGCTGACCGGCATCTGGCTGCTGGACGTGAGCCGGGCCGACGCGCCCGTGCGTGACCTGTATCTGGATGCGCTGCCCCAGGGCCAGCCCCTGGTGGCTGGCCTGCACGAGGGCGCGGAAGCCGTCCGTCCGTCGCTGGCCGGGCGCAAGGGCCGTCCCGGCCTGGTGCGGGAAGGCCTGGTGGAACGCTATGTGGAGGCCCTGGACGCACCGCCGGTGCTGCTGCTCTGCGGCGGCGGCCATGTGTCGCTGGAGACGGCCCGTCTGGCCCATGCCGCCGGTTTCGTGGTGGACGTGGTGGACGACCGTGCGGAGTTCGCCGATCCCCGGCGCTTCCCCATGGCCCGGCGTTGCCTGACGCTGCCGGCCTTCGAGGATCTGGCGGCGCGCTGCGGCATCGGCCGGCACCATTATGTGGCCATCATGACCCGCGGCCACAGCTTCGACCGCGAGGTCCTGGCCCAGGCCCTGGGAACGGACGCCTTCTATATTGGTATGATCGGCAGCAGCAGCAAAAAAGCCTCGGTGTACAAGGCGCTGCGTGCGCAGGGCGTCAGCGATGCGGCCCTGGACAAGGTCTGCTGCCCCATCGGTCTGGGCATCGGCGCGGACACGCCGCAGCAGATCGCCGTCTCCGTGGTGGCCGAGCTCATGGCCGCCAGGGCGGGGACGCTGGAGGCTCTTCGGGCGGCCCGCTGAGGCCGTGGAGGCCCTCAAAAAAAGTGATTTAAAAATATCTAATTATTCAAATAAGTTATAAGAAAAAAGTACGGTTCGCTAACCTATTGGAATAAAAGGATTTTTCTTTATTGAACCTTAAGAGCAAGATAAGCCTGCATTTCTTGACGCATTTTGCAAAAAATGTTTAGCAGGGGATTCAAAGCCCGCTCGCTTTGCGGGCGGGCTTTCCACGTATCGGCAGTTCGCTGCTGTCCCAGGAGTAAGATATCATGACCGGAAAACAGACCATTCTGGCAACGCTGCTGTTGCTTCTCTGTTTCAGCCTTGCGGCATGCAAGGATGAAGGTGCTCAAAAAGGTCAGATGCCCGCCCCGCCGGTGGGCGTCTTCCAGGTGGAAGCCAAGGACGTGCCCTGGCCTTCCGAATTCCAGGCCCAGGCCTCCGGCTCCCGGTCCGTCGAAGTGCGTGCCCGTGTGCAGGGCATCATCGAGAAGCGCCTGTACCGCGAAGGCGAGTTCGTCAAAGCCGGCCAGCTCATGTTCCAGATCGAGCGCGACCAGTACGAGGCCGCCGTACAGCAGGCCGAGGCCCAGTACGACAGCGCCAAGCGCGAATGGAACCGTGTGCGCCCCCTGTTCGCCAAGAACGCCGTTTCCCAGAAGGATCGCGACAACGCCAAGGCCGCCTATGACAACGCCAAGGCCGCCCTGCGCGCCGCCAAGATCAATCTGGACTACTGCCAGGTGGTGGCCCCCGTGTCCGGTTACAGCTCCAAGGAAAGCTTCACGCCCGGCAACCTGGTCAGCAACAACTCCCTGCTGACCTACGTGGACCAGACCGATCCCATGTACATCGACTTCTCCATCGCCGCGCCGCAGCACATGCGCCGTCAGCAGCTGGCCGCCGAAGGCCGCCTGCGCTTCCCCGAAGGCAATGTCTACAAGGCCCGCCTGCGTCTGCTGGACGGCAGCATGTACCAGGGCGAAGGCCAGGTGGACTTTATCGACAGCCGCGTGCAGCCCGAGACCGGCGTGGTGCAGGCCCGTGCCTCCTTCGCCAACAGCGAAGGCCAGATCATGCCCGGCCAGTATGTGCGCATCTTCATGGACGGCGACGTGCTGGTCAATGCCGTGCTCATCCCCCAGAAGGCCGTGCTCATCACCCAGAAGGGTTCCTTCGTCATGACCCTGGACAAGGACAACGTGGTCGGCACCCAGAAGGTGGAAGTCAGCGAGACCATCGGCGACATGTACCTTGTGGACTCCGGCCTCAAGGGCGGGGAACGCATCATCTGTGAAGGCATGGTCAAGGCCCGTCCCGGTGCCAAGGTCAGCGTCATGGGTGACGGACAGGCCCAGAAGGGACAGGCCGCCCAGAAGACCGCTCAGAAGTAGGTGATGGTCTATGGCAGCTTCGGCAAAAACAAATATCTTTTTGCGCAGACCGATCCTTTCGTCGGTCATCTCCATCGTGATCACGCTGGTGGGCGCGCTGGCCATGAAGGCCCTGCCCATCGCCCAGTATCCTGAACTGGTGCCGCCCACGGTCAACGTGACGGTCTTCTATCCCGGCGCTTCGGCCGAGACCATCGCCGGTACCGTGCTGGCCCCCCTGGAAGTAAACATCAACGGCGTGGAAAACATGCTCTACATGACGTCCACGGCCTCCTCGGGTTCCGGTTCGGGCTCCATCAACGTCTATTTCAGTCTGGGCACCGACCCGGACATGGCCCTGGTCAACGTCAACAACAAGGTCAACCTGGCCCAGACCACACTGCCCGAGACCGTGCGCCTGCAGGGCGTGCAGGTGACCAAGCGTTCACCGGCCATGCTGCAGATCATCGCCCTGTACTCGCCTGACGGGCGTTATGACGCCGTGTACCTGCACAACTACATGCAGGTGAGCGTGGCCGACGAACTCAAGCGTGTGCCCGGCGTGGGCGACGTGAACGTGTTCGGTTACATGGACTACTCCATGCGCATCTGGCTCGTCCCGGACAAGCTGGCCAAGTACGGCGTCACCGTGGGCGAGATCGCCGCGGCCATCCAGGAGCAGAACTCGCAGTTCTCCCCCGGCCGTCTGGGCGACGCGCCCATGCCCGATACCGCCCAGCTCTCCTGGCAGATCGACACCAAGGGCCGTCTGGCCACGCCGCAGGAGTTCGGCGAGATCATCATCCGTACCGGCGAGGACAGCGCCATGCTGCGCCTCAAGGACGTGGCCCGCATCGAGATGGGCGGCAAGGACTACAGCGTCAGCAGCGAATACAACGGCATGGTGACCCGTGCCATGGGTATCTACCTGCTGCCCGGCGCCAACGCCATCGCCACCGGCGAGGCCGTCACCGCCCGCATGCAGGAACTGTCCAAGAACTTCCCCGAGGGCATCGACTACAAGATCGTCGTGGACACCAACGACTTCGTTATGGAATCCATCAACGAAGTGGTCCACACCCTGGTGGAAGCCATGATCCTGGTGTTCCTGGTGGTGTTCATCTTCCTGCAGAACTGGCGCGCCACCCTTATCCCCTGCATCGCCGTGCCCGTGTCCATCATCGGTACCTTCGCGGGCATGTTCGCCCTGGGCTACACCATCAATACCCTGACCCTGTTCGGTATGGTGCTGGCCATCGGTATCGTGGTGGACGACGCCATCGTGGTGCTGGAGAACGTGGAACGCATCATGAGCACCGAGCACCTGCCGCCCAAGGAAGCCACGGCCAAAGCCATGAGCGAAGTGACGGCCCCCGTTATCGCCATCGTGCTGGTGCTCTGCGCCGTGTTCATCCCCGTGTCCTTCATGGGCGGCCTGGCGGGCCAGATGTACAAGCAGTTCGCCATCACCATCTCGGTATCCGTGGTGCTTTCGGGCATCGTGGCCCTGACGCTGACCCCGGCCCTGTGCTCCCTGCTGCTCAAGCCGCATGCGCATGACCATCAGCCGGCCAAGCCCTTCGTCGTCTTCAACTACTTCTTCGGCAAGACCACGCACCGCTATGTGCGTACGGTGCGCTTCATCAAGGACCACGGCCTGATCTCCATGGCCCTCTTCGGCTGCATGATCGTCAGCCTGGTCTTCCTGTTCCGGGTGGTCCCCGGCGGCCTGGTGCCCAACGAAGACCAGGGCTACATCCTGGGCATGACCATCCTGGACGAAGGCGCCGTGCAGAACCGCACCCGTGACGTGACCCGCGTGGTCATGGACGTGCTGCGCAAGAACCCGGCCGTGGACACGGTCATGACCCTGAACGGCCTGGACATCACCTCCATGTCGTCCAAGAGCAACTACGGTACCTTCTTTGCCGTGCTCAAGCCCTGGAGCGAACGCACCACGCCGGAGAGCAGCGCCTCGGCCATCAGTACCAAGGTGCTGGGCGTGACCATGATGCAGCCCGAAGCCGTGACCATCGGCTTCACGCCGCCGCCCATCAGCGGCATGTCCACCACGGGCGGTTTTGAAGGCTTCATCCAGATGCGCGGTGCCGGCACCAGCCAGGATCTGGAAGCCACGGCCAATGCCTTCGTGGCAGAAGCCACGTCCCGTGACGAGAACGGCCAGCCCAAGTATCCGGCCATCGGTACCCTGCGCAGCCTGTTCTCCACCGGTGCCCCGCAGCTCTACGCCAACCTGGACCGTGAGCGCTGCAAGGACATGGGCATCAGCATCAGCGATGTCTTCACGGCCATGAACGCCACCTTCGGTGCGCTCTACGTCAACGACTTCAACTACCTGGGCCGTACCTTCCAGGTGCGCATGCAGGCCGAGGCCGATTACCGCCTGCTGCCCGAGTCCCTGCACGACATCTTCGTGCGGACCAACAAGGGCGGCATGGTGCAGCGCCTTGCCGCGCTGCTGGATATCCCGCAGGACAGGGTGATCTGCGTGGGCGACCACGCCAACGATGTCTCCATGCTGACGTGGGCGGGCGCGGCCTTTGCCCCCGCCAACG
>ERZ824600.3589-NODE-3589-length-14635-cov-10.688752_pt1 | contig 14635 bp, 11 predicted proteins | sample MGYA00519933_ERZ824600 | MGnify/ENA primary metagenome ERZ824600 (study PRJEB31778, sample SAMEA3449178) | human gut metagenome | biome: human gut; feature: human-associated habitat; material: faeces | place: United Kingdom | collected 2010/2012 ... | reverse complement strand
TTTGAAGCAGCTTGTTTTGCCGTGCTACAAATTGGAGATGGCAATGTCCGTGGAGGCATGGTACTTCCTGCACGGGAGCACGGACGGGATATGCAACCTTACCTATCTTCTTTCCCTTTTGTCGAAGATGACAGTATCGGAAGTACAGAGCACCAAACGGGGATTGGGCTATGCCGTCCATCCCGGACAGGTGGACAGCTCCATGCTGGTACTGGCCAAGGAATGGGGCATCTGGCGCAAGGCGGTGTCCCGCCTGTTGGAGGATTTCTCGGAACGCGGGCTAATCCGTGTTGATTCCAATCCCGTGACTTCCATCATAGACATGGTGTGCGTGAAGTCGTGGATGATAGCAGGGCGGCTCATCGAGAATCCGGCATACCGCCAGACAATCAAGGCATACGAAGGGGTACGGATTTTCCTTTTCAACGGGCAACAATTAGAGACCTTGCGCCGCAGTTCGGCAAGGAAGAAGAAAAAAAAACCGATAGAAGAAACGGCAGAGGGAACGGATGGCTTACCGTCCATGAATCTGACCGGTTCCAATCCTATTATAGAAGGTACAGGAACAGCGGAAACCGAAACGGCAGCAACAACCGAAAGCGAAGTGGAAAGCACTGTGGAAAATGCCGTTGTGGATGCCGGCAACACACCTGTTTTAGAGGATGGCAATACTCTGTCCGGCTCACAGAAATGGAAACATCCACAGGAATGAAGCGGCAGAAATGGCAAGCGACAGCGTTTTAGAAGGGATATTTTTTAGGGCTGGCAAGTTAATGTTTTCGTCCACGAAAACCACGCCACCAATGGCGACCCGGCCACACGGGAAACGGCAAGCCCGGATTACAGCCCTAAAAAACAGAACGGTTTAACGGATAAAGGAAAACGGATATGACATATCAGGAGAACAGAAACAAGGGTGGCCGCCCCAAGGCGGTGAAAGGCAAGGCGCGGACAAAAACCATATCCACACGGCTCACGCTTGCCGAATGGAAAGCGGTCATGAAACGGATAACAGATGCAGGCAAGAAGCCGTCACACTTCCTGCGCGAACTGTTGTTACATGGCAAAGTCGAGGCGGCACGGACACAGGAGGACAGGCAACAGATAAGGATGCTGGAGGGAGGATGCAACAACCTGAACCAGCTAGCGAAGATGGCGCACCAGCAGGGCTTTTCTCTTTTGAAAGGCAAAATCATGGACTTGCTGGACGAGTTCAATAAAATCATCGGGAAGATATGATGGGCGACTTGAAAAAACGGGCAAGTTTCGCCAGAGTGGTGAACTACGTGAACAACCCGAAAAAGGCAAGGCTCATCGACAGCAAGGACGTGAGGCTTGATGACAACGCCACCATCGCAAGAAGTATGCAGGGACAGGCGGACGACAAACCGGGACGCAAGCTGAAAAATCCGGTGTACCATATCTCGCTGGACTTCGCACACGAGGACACACCCAAGCTGACGGATGCCCTGATGGTCGAAATCGCCCGTGAGTATATGCGGCGCATGGGTATAACGAACACCCAGTATATCGTGTGCCGCCATACCGACAGGGAACACCAGCATCTGCATATCGTGGCCAACAGGGTGGACAATGACGGGAACACCATCAGTGACAGCAACGATAATGTGCGTAATGTAAAAGTATGCAAAGCTCTCACGAGGGAATACGGACTGTACTTCTCCAAGGGCAAGATGAACGTGAAACGTGACCGCCTGCGTGGTAAGGACAAGGTGAAATACCAAATCTATGACGCTATCAAGGCGGCATTACCCTGTTGTAACTGCTGGTCGGATTTGTGTGACATGCTGGCAAAACAGGGTATCGGGGTGAATTTCAAATACAATAGGAACGAAGGTAAAATAATCGGTGTGTCGTTCACGAAGAATGAAATCTCATTCAGCGGCTCACGGATAGACCGGAGCATGAGCTTTTATAAGTTAGACAAGCTGTTCGGAAGCCACATTGCCGAGGGCATGGAATGGCAGCCCCGTGTGCAAGAACAGCCACAACCGACTCGGCAGGATGTGGGATTCCACAACAATACGGCTGATACTTTTATAAGAGAGCCGTCACCGGCCAAAGCGGAAGCGGACGGCAACGGAAGCATCCCTACTGAACCCGGTTCAAACATCGTTCAAGTGACCATCGGCACACTCATGGAGTTGTGCGTACAACCGCACCAAGCCAAGGTCTCATCCAGTGGCGGAGGTGGAGGAAACGAAAGCGGCTGGGGAGACAATGACAACGAAAAGGACAAACATAAACCAAGGAGGAGAAAAAGATGAAGGACAACAAGCAGAACTTAACCGACCTTATCGGGGCATTGGCAGTGGACATCGAGGAAATCAAGAAAAAACTGGACGCAAAGGATAGCCCGGACAAGAACGAGGCATTGAAAAGACTGGAAGCGAAGTTGGAGCCTGTTATACGGTTCTTCAATGGCAATGCACCGGAAAATGTCAATGCCATTTTCGGAAGCAAGGAAGCCATCGAGAAATACAAGCAATCAATAGGTGATGAAGCGGTAGCAAGTCTGCGGTTATACACCGAAGCCAACGAGAAGGATATGCGCAAACATGGTGTTCTCACCATCAAGGAACAGCTCAACAAAATATTGGAAAGGCTGACAAGCCACATTGAGAATGACAAACTGACTTCGGAAAAGTCACGCCAAAAGCAAAGTTCCATATCGGAACTATGGCAGATAATCCGCCCGGACAAGGCAATAAGCACAATAAGGCTGTTATGGAGCAAAGTTCCCGATGGCTGGCACAAGAACCCTTACGCATGGGCTGGTATTGGTTGTATGCTCGTATTCTTTGCCCTGTTTGCCGTAAGTTGGGTACAATGGCATGAGTACCGGGAAGAAAACAGGCGGTTGAGAACGGTTGCAGACAAACACCATGTGACTACAATCATGCTTAACGAGTTGCACCCAGGACTGGCTGTGACCGTCGGAGCTTACGAGAAACTGGTGGATGTTGTCGGTGCGGATTCCACTTTAGTCATATTCAACAGGCAGGTCAAGACAGTGAGAGAAGAAGAAAAACAATCCAAACAACAAAAATAAAGTGAATGGCATCCATAAAAGTGAAATTTCGTCCTTCCACCGCAAGCGGCAGGGAGGGCAGCATCTATTATCAGGTAATCCACGGGCGCATAGTCCGCCAAGTTAAGACGGACTACCGCATATTTGACACGGAATGGGACAAGAGAACTTCCTCTGTGAAAATCCTGTCCGAAATCGGCGAAAACAGGAAACGGTATCTCCGAGAAGTGACGGAACATATCGACTGGGACACCAGACGGTTGAAAGCCATAGTCGCCCAATGCGACAGGCAGGGAGGAATTTATTCCGCTGACAGTATCATCGAGAAATTCAACAGGCAAACGGGCGAACAATCGCTGTTCCGCTTCATGCAGGGCATCATAGGACAGTTGAAGCAGCTTGGCAAAGTCCGCACATCAGAAACCTATACGGCGGCATTGGCTAGTTTTATGAAGTTCCGTGAGGGGCAGGACATACTCTTGTGCGAGATAGACGGCAACACCATGATGCTTTACGAGGCCTGGCTCAAAGGCAAGGGCATCTGCCCCAACACGGTTTCCTTTTATATGCGCATACTCCGTGCCGTTTACAACCGTGCCGTGGAAGAGGAACTGACGGAACAGAAGCATCCTTTCAAGCACGTTTACACGGGCATCGGGAAGACGGTAAAACGCGCCATCCCATTGAAGTCCATCAAGCACATTAAGGAACTTGATTTGACTCTGAAACCGCATCTGGATTATGCAAGGGATATGTTCCTCTTCTCCTTTTATACCCGTGGCATGTCATTCATAGATATGGCTCACCTAAAAAAGAAAGATCTTCAGAACGGATTTTTATCGTATCGCAGACGAAAGACCGGGCAGCAGCTGGTTATCAGGTGGGAAAAATGCATGCAGGAGATTGTCGGCAAATACCCGGAAGACAGCCTCAGTCCTTATCTTTTGCCGGTATTGAAATATCCTTTTAAGGATACGCACAAGCATTACAGGAATGTCATGTCCGGAATAAACCGAAACCTGAAAGAAATAGCCAGACTGGCCGATATATCCGTTCCTCTGAGCATGTACTGTGCCCGTCATTCATGGGCAAGCGCAGCCAAAGGCAAGAACATTCCGATTTCAGTTATCAGTGAAGGAATGGGACATGATTCCGAGGCGACTACACAAATTTATCTGGCCTCATTAGATAACTCCGTAGTGGACAAAGCCAACGCACAAATTCTGAAAAGTCTGTAGGATTGGAGAATGTTTAGCAAAAGCATTCATTTCTTAGACAGAGGGACTCACTCTTGCGCAAAGTTATACATTTTATTGAAAATCCTGCAATTCCGGCCGTTGGATTTTCATCCGGAAGTCATTGAAATTCAACTGTTGTTTAGCAATCCCACATATAATTCATCAGCAAATCAGCCTTATAGCCTGAGATCTCCCTCTGTCTAAGAAAGATGCAGACACCGGGACTTTCTCATCCCCTTTACGCACAGAAAGAAGATGGAGAAAACGACCGGAGAAGCCGACATACAGGAGAACAAGCTGAAAGAACTTTCACCCGACTTACTGAATACCTTGCTCAAAGATCATACAACGAGCAAGGAAGGAAAACAGTGTAACATATTCTGGGCTACTTCCGATTATGAACCGCTCGGCAATGGTTATGAATACGGGTCGCAGATTTTTCCGGGGCTGATAACCGGAGAGAACGGCCATGTAGTCATGCCCCGTGTCCTGAAACACAGGGATACCCAAAGCACACGTTCCAGGGAAATGGCGGAGGTATTTACTCCGTCCTGGATATGTAATGCCCAAAACAACCTTATTGATGAAGCCTGGTTTGGCAGAAAGGATGTATTTAACCATGAAGTGACATCTAAAGACGGTACACATTCATGGGAAATCAATCCGGATAAGATTGCTTTTCCTGAAGGCAGGACATGGAAAGACTATGTACAGGAAAACCGGTTGGAAATCACCTGTGGAGAAGCTCCTTATCTGGTAAGCAGGTATGATACGACTACCGGAACATTCATTCCCGTGGAGAAACGTATCGGCCTGCTTGACCGTAAGCTCCGTATTGTCAGTGAGAATACTACGACAACGCGTGAATGGCTGGAGGCAGCCAAGGATGCTTACAGAAGCATCTATGCCTATGAATGGCAGGGTGACAGTCTTCTTCTTGCCCGTGAAGCACTTCTCTTATCCTTCATCGAATATTACCGGAACAAGTTCGGTAAAGATCCGCAAATTAAATCCATCAACCATATAGCCTATATCATCTCCTGGAATGTATGGCAGATGGACGGACTGAAAGGTGTCGTTCCGGACAGTTGTGGAGAACGTGTGCGAATGGAACCGGGCCTGTTTGGTACGATTGAAAGACGGGAACCGTGCGAGGGTTGTCTGAAAAATGACCTGACCAAGCACAACGGCATTTACTGCATTATCAAGGACTGGCGGGCTACAGACAAGGCAACAGGCAAAAAGGGGAAACGAATCCGATTTATCGACCTCATAAATGAAGAAACATGAGATTCACATCGTCCCTGAAACTAAAACTGATCTATGTGTTCCGTATCAATGATACGGCGCACTGTGGATGCCTGAAGATTGGCGAGGCAACCTGTGAGGATGAAAACGTGTTCGGTCTGTCTCCTAACAGCAAGGCGCTCAATGAAGCGGCAAGAAAGCGTATCAACCAGTACACACAGACGGCAGGCATCGCATACGATCTGCTTTATACGGAACTGACCGTTTACAACCGTGGCGGACTCCGTTCATTCAACGACAAAGAGGTACACAATGTTCTGGAACGCTCCGGTATCAAAAAGAAAGTCTTCGATACAGTCAACAAAGCCAATGAATGGTTCATCACCGATCTGGAAACCGTCAAGCGTGCCATTGCGGCTGTCAAGGAAGGTCGGAGCTCCCTTTCATCAGCGGAAGTTACCCGTGAATATTCCCCGATTGTATTCCGGCCGGAACAGCAGGAAGCCATCAGCAAGACCAAGAAACAGTTTAAGAAAGGCAACCAGATGCTTTGGAATGCAAAGATGCGTTTCGGAAAGACCCTTTCTGCCCTACAGGTTGTCAAGGACATGGAGTTTCAGCGTACTCTGATTCTGACTCATCGCCCTGTGGTGGATGCCGGCTGGTTTGAGGATTTTGGAAAGATCTTTTATGACCGCAAGGATTTTGCATACGGTTCCAAGAACAACGGGGATAGCTTTGCCAGTCTTGAACGGTGGGCGGAAAGCAAAGAACTTCATTATGTCTATTTCGCCTCCATGCAGGATTTGCGTGGTTCCGAACTTGTGGGTGGCAACTTTGACAAGAATAATGAGGTGTTTGCTACCGATTGGGACCTGATTATCGTGGATGAAGCGCACGAAGGCACCCAGACCGAACTGGGTAAAGCGGTTATGGGAGAATTGGTCAAGGAACAGACCAAAGTATTGCGCCTGTCAGGTACTCCATTCAATCTGTTGGATGATTTTAAGGAGGATGAAATCTATACATGGGACTATGTGATGGAACAGCGGGCCAAGATGAGCTGGGACGAACTCCATTTTGGCGACCACAATCCGTATGCCTCACTGCCTACACTCAATATCTATACCTACGATTTGGGACGGCTGCTTCATGAGTTTGTAGATGAAGATGTCGCCTTTAACTTCAGGGAATTCTTCCGGGTCAATGAGGTTGGCGGCTTCTGTCATGAAAAAGATGTACGGGCTTTTCTGAATCTTCTTGCCAAGGAGGACAAGGACAGTCTTTATCCATATGCCAACGAGGAATATAGGAATATTTTCCGACATACTCTCTGGATGGTGCCCGGCGTGAAGGAAGCAAGGGCACTGAGTGCCATGCTTCAGACACATCCGGTGTTCCAGCATTTCAAAGTGGTCAATGTAGCCGGTGACGGTGATCAGGACGAAGAAAGCCGTGATGCCCTAGAAGCCGTGGAACAGGCTATCGGAAAAGATCCTGATGCCACACGGACCATTACTCTTTCTTGCGGACGGTTGACGACCGGAGTAAGTGTAAAGGCATGGACAGCCGTATTCATGCTGTCAGGTTCTTATAATACAGCCGCATCCAGTTATATGCAGACCATCTTCCGCGTACAGACACCAGCCACCATCAACGGACGGATGAAGGAGCAGTGCTATGTTTTTGATTTTGCTCCGGACCGAACCCTGAAAGTGATAGCAGAAACCGCCAAGATATCGGCCAAAGCCGGAAAGACTTCACAAAATGACCGCAAGGCCATGGGAGAGTTTATCAATTTCTGTCCCATCATATCCATTGAAGGTTCCCAGATGAGCCGTTTCGACGTACCTCACATGCTGGAACAGTTGAAACGGGTATATGTGGAACGTGTCGTCCGTAACGGGTTTGAGGATAACAGTCTGTATAACGATGAGCTGATGAAACTGGATGATCTGGAACTACAGGAGTTCGATGACCTGAAAAAGATCATCGGCCAGACCAAAGCCATGCCTAAAACCAACCAGGTGGACATCAACAGTCAAGGCCTGAATAATGAGGAATACGAGGAAAAGGAGAATCTGGAGAAGAAACCCAAGAAGGAACTTACGGAGGAAGAACGGAAACGGCTGGAAGAACTGAAAATGAAAACCAAGAACAGAGAAGCGGCCATTTCCATACTCCGTGGCATATCCATCCGTATGCCCCTGTTGATTTATGGTGCGGAACTGAGTGATGAGAATCAGGAAATCACGATTGATAATTTTTCCTCACTCATTGACACGCAGTCATGGGAAGAGTTCATGCCAAAGGGAGTGACCAAGCAGAAATTCAACAGCTTCAAAAAATACTATGACCCGGAAATATTCTGTGCGGCTGGAAAACGAATCCGTGCGTTGGCCCGTGCCGCGGACAAACTGAGTATAGAGGAACGAATCGAACGGATTACGGACATCTTCAGTACTTTCCGTAATCCGGATAAGGAAACGGTGCTTACTCCGTGGCGCGTGGTAAACATGCACCTTGGCGATTGTATAGGAGGATATAACTTCTATGACACAGAGTATCAGAATGTGATTTCTGAACCACGGTTTATAGATAAAGGAGAAGTTACCGCAGAAGTATTCTCCCCTGAATCCCGTATTTTGGAAATCAATTCCAAATCCGGACTTTATCCGCTCTATGTGGCATACGGCATTTACCGGGCAAGGGTAAAGGCTTCTCTGTTCGCTGTAGAAACGGTAGAGGAGCAGCAGACTGTATGGGACAAGGTCATAGCAGAAAACATCTTTGTCATCTGTAAGACTCCAATGGCTAAGAGTATTACCAAACGTACGCTTGCTGGATTCCGTAAAGCAAAGACAAATATGTGGGCTCCGGAAGATCTTGTCAACAAGATAAAGAATCAATCAGAATTATTCATTAAGAAAGTACATGACTTAATAGGTAAAGACATGAAGATTAATGCTATAGTCGGTAATCCTCCATACCAAATCAATGATGGAAGCGGTGCATCTGACGATGCTGCAAATCCTATATACCAAATATTTGTACGGATAGCAAAACAGATCAGACCTGAATACTTTTCCCTGATTATGCCTTCAAAATGGATGATTGGAGGAAAAGCTGTTCTCAAACCATTCAGAAAAGAAATGATGGAAGACAAACATATTGCATCCATCTATGATTATGAGGATTCTGGCGAATGCTTTAACGGACAGCATATAGATGGTGGAATCTGTTATTTTCTTTGGAGTAGAAAGTATGAAGGGCTTACAAACTACATGTATAAACCTACTAATGAAAAATCTTTTTGTTCTATAAGACATTTATCTGACGGCACTTCAGATATAATTATCAGAGATAATAGGCGACAAAGTATTATTAATAAGATTTCTAAATTACAATCATTTAGTCAGATAGTTTCAGCGCGTAAGCCTTTTGGTATTAACACCGATATATTCAACAATAAATCGAGCTACCCAGAATATAAACTTAATGATAAACCTTATGAGAATTCTGTTTTATTATGGGGTGTTTATGGTATTAAAGGTGGTGCAAAACGTATTACAGGATATATCGATTCCAATGCAATAAAAAAGAATAGACAATGGATAAATAAATATAAGCTATTTATATCTAAAGCCTATTCAGCGGATGCCATAGTTCCTCCTGAAATAATAATAGCACCTCCAGGAGTCGTATGTAGTGAAACCTTTCTCGTAATTGGACCATTTGAGAATTCTGTTGAACAAAATAATGCAAATCGATATCTTGAAACTAATTTTTGTAGAATATTATTATTTTTTGGAAGAGGAACAATGCAGGTGTCCCAAGATGTTTTTCGTTTTGTTCCGTTGCAAGACTTCACATCATTAAGCGATATTGATTGGAACAAAAGCATACCCGAAATAGACAATCAACTCTTTGCAAAATATCATTTGACCAATGAAGAAATCGCATTCATTGAGAAAATGATAAAGCCAATGTAAAAGAAGAGTGTATCAGATTGAAGTAAAGCAATTTGACACACTCTTCCTCTCATTTCTTTGAAAGTCTATGGAATATATATTTTCGTTCGATTTGTCTCGTTTTATTTGAATGTAAAAAATTATACTAATCCTCTTTCTTTAAAAGACTCGATTAATGGCTCAAGATGTTTTTTATTGGACGTGATTGGTATCTTATCTCTCAGATATTGATCTAATGAAAAATAGCGGTGTGCTATATTACGAATTATATCATTTTTACCGTAAGGGTATTCCATATTCAGGAACTTAAGATAGCTGTCTAAAATGCTACGTAATTTCAAGTTTTTTCCTTCAAAATCAAATTGATAAAGTATTAAGCTGTCTATGCTTATTAATATCAATGGACGAATGTTTTTGTTCTCTATATTCCTATTAGAAATTTCAGTTTTAAAATAATTATTAAGGATAAAATTCATTCCTACATTTGTGAAAGTGGTGTCACCGACTACCAATATAGGATAAATCTTCGCTTTATTAGAACGAATTCCTAAATCAATTCGGAATTCATTATTTAATATTTTTGCAATGTTGCTACATAATTGTTCTATTGCAGATGGATCACCATTTTCCTTGTGCACTAACTTATTTTCGATAGAAGATTTTACATTTTTATAGTTACATTCAACTTTGTCTTCTTTACGATATAACGAATCCTTAAATTCAAATAAGAATATATCATTCCCATTTCGTATATAATAGTCTGGTTCTCCAGAAGTACCCTTGTTTCTCATTGTTGATCCAGAATAATGTACATATGATTTATTTCCTACAATGTGTTTCATAACATCGTAGAAAAGAGTCTCTTCGGAAAATCTTGTTGTAATAAATTGAAAAAAGTCTGATAGCTTGTATTGCTTCTCAATTAAACCATTCTGCTTTTTAATTCCAAAGAAGAGACTTCTATAAAAGCGATTTGCGAGAAAATGTTCATCAATAATCCAATATGTATTTTTCTCAAACTGAATCAGTGGCTTATCTCTAAAAGATATAAAATCGACATTTTCATCATATGATATTTTATCGCTGCTTGAAAGAGCAAATTGATCTAATATCCTCTTATCGTGATGGAAAGAAGGGTGATTTTCATCTAAAACAATGAGTGTTGTTGATGATTTATTTTGATAATCTATGATAAATAATTTAGCCAAAACAAAAATATACTCCTCCCAACATTTACATCCCATTTCTTTTAAATACATTTCTTTTATTCGTCGTAGATTATCCTGACTATCTAAGAAATCAAATAATAGTCTCGATTTATAGCATTGCAGAATGAAATTAGCTGTTGCATCTATATTAGTAAAGTCATTATATGATGACATATTCAATAATGCATTGTATGCCTCTTTCATGCTTTCATCTATATTCTCAGGAATATTTGGTGTTGGTGTTGTCATATCATTAATGACAAGTAGCCAATCAAAAATCACTAACTGAAATGTTGCATTATCACTTAAATTATCTCCAGTGAAATTTACAGAAAAGATTATGCGTAGGAGTTCTAAACAAGAATGCTTTGTAAGTATTCTTACCTGTGGTATGAATCCGTTAGAAGTTGTATAAATCTCAGATATTATCTCATCATATCTATGAAGAACATTATAAGCAAAATTTTTATTTTCTTTTGAAAAAAATGCGTTATAAATTCATTAATATTTGACCAAGAATCCGCATTATGCAATAGTGTCAATGTGCATTTTAGAAGCATTTGCTTATCTAGTTTTGCCAAGGATGAATTGAGTTCATCTATATTGGGTTTTTCTTTGTAGAGTTTTTGATATGTTAGAGGTATGCATATGGAATCTAATTGTATCATTTTGTTAAAATCACTTTTTAAGTAACTCCTTTTTTATTTTAAATTTATGGTTTTATAAATTGCTGTTTTACAATAATTTAAAACTCATAACTTACTTTCCATAAAATATAATAACATTGTACGTATCACAACACATAGTCTCATGTAAGTGTGTTATAATAACAAATTTAGTTACTTTTACTGAAATATCAATTGAATTTTGAAAATTAAATAGAATATAGATATTCCTGATTGAATATTTTTGTCCTTTGTAATAATAAGTGTCCTTTTGATTAGTGCAGAATAAGACAGATAAGGGAACTTTGCTCGTTTCTAAATCGTTACCTGTTTGAATTTATTTCCTGCAAACTGTTTGTTTGCCAATAGGTTACGAAAAACTTAATATCTTAAGCAGTTAAAAAACTGGATTTTTATTTCAATATATACCATTAAAGTGCCACTTTTTGCATAAGAAGAATTTTTGAAAGTTATGCAATGCACAGAAAAATAAAGAAATAGATAACTAACAAATTCGTAACTTATTACTACTATGCAGTTGTTAACTGCAACTTATTTTTCAATCACTTAGACTTTTTTCGTAATTTCTGGATACTATAAATGTAACTCCAGAAAAACACTCCATAACGAAAAAATATGTAAGAGTGGTATTAAGATTATAGTCTATTCTCAGGCTTTATATAATGCTTATTTTCAATGTATTGGTAAAATTGCTGGTTTAGATACAGACAATACTCTTGAATCGCAATATAATATCCGTTGAGTTGGTCTTTTGTATATTGACTACCAACTTCACACGCTGTTTTGCGGCCATGTGCTATTGCATTTCTGTTATCTGCAATCGTGCTTAATTTATACCCGACATCAGGATTGCTTATCGCAGGGAACTCAGTCCCAAACACTTCGCAAATCTGTTCTATTTGTTGTCTTTTCAAATTTCCCGATTGTGCTGGAATTAACGTATTTATGATGCTACTTTTTTCTTCGTTCTTAATACGATTGAATAAGACCAATCGTTTTATCCATTTCTTATCAGAAGCTTGATACAGAGCCTCACATTCGCTATGTAAAAGCAATGAAAGAAGAGATGATTTTAGATGAGTAACTTGGACATGCTGATCTTCATTAATATTATCAATAACCCGTGACACCAAACTACATACCATATATTCAATAGCTCCATATAGATTAACAAAGAAAGAACCTTTATACAGTTTTTCTTTGAAAATCTCCTGTGGAGAGCTGTGAGATTCAGTAATATTATCGAGATACCATTTCGCTTCAGCAAGTCTGTCTGTGGTTTCTTTGTCTATATCTGAAAACATTATCGAGCAGAGGAAAACTTATCGAAACAAAATTGAATTCTTTTTACAAACTTCGGTTTGGAGTTTGTAGCTCCGGTTATTAGCCGACTAAACTCAGGAAAAGAAACCCAATCATAAAATGTCTCAAGATTTAATTCATGAATGCCATTTAAGATAGCTTCTGCGGCACCAACTGCTACAGCCTCAAACAACACTACTGATGTCGAGTTTTTACCAGCTGCCTTTACAATACCATGTGGCAAGCGATTTAATTGAGCAAAAGTTTCCACGAATATTTGTTCAGCCTGTCTATAATTAAATTGATTAGATGCCTTCTCTGCATATTTATTTAAGAAATCTTTTACGCTATGCTCAAATGCGTTTTTATCATATACACATGCAAAAAATCGAAGCACAAATTCTTCAGCAGTTCCATCTGTTTTCTGTTGACTATTTAGTTTTACAGTATTGACAAAATCTGGTCTCTGAGATAGTTCTTTGATAAAATTGATAAAATCACCTTTGAATATACAATTACGTATTTCTTGATCTGTAAGTTTTACACCTCCAGTATTAAGACGTTCAAACAAGTCAAAACGAACTAATTTGTCACTTTTATCGCTAAGTGTAATAACTTTAATAGGCTTTAAAAGAAATTCCCTCTGTAGAGTTAAAGACAAATCCTTAAATTTCTTTCCGACAAAACTACTCAATTTTTCAAGATCAATCAATGTCAGAGGAGTCGCTTTATCTATTTTAGTTCGTTCTGGTGTTCCAATATCTGAAACAAAATTAACCACAGTACTTAGGCGCTGTACTCCATCTATCACTTCCCATGTTCCATCAGAATTAGTAGCCATAAATAATGATGGAACAGGAATACCCAAAAACAAAGATTCTATAAGCCGAGATTGACGGTCGTCACTCCAGCGGAATTGACGTTGATAGTCTGGTGATATATTAATAATACCGTCTGAAATCATCGACACAAGTTCTTTTAGGCTCATGTCGTATGTATTGAAGTCGACTTTGCGCTTCTGTTCATTTAATTGGCTCTGTAAATCTGGCATATCTGTGCTAACTTTTGAGGCAAAGTTACAAATTTATTTTGATTTTCAATTATGTTAAAAAATGTTGTATTATGAATGGGCGCAACGAATTGATCTATTTGATTTGTTACACATATTGTTTTTAGATTGTTCTGTTGTTTTTTAGAATAAAGTTGTTGATAGCAACGAAGAAAAATACTACTTTCGCATTAAGAATAAGTGTTCTTTTGACTTAATGCAAAAATAAGACAGAATATAGAACTTAGCTCATCTCTAAATCGTTACCTATCGAAAATTTGGAGATTGTAAACTGCTTATTTTCAACAAAAAGAAGATTTACAAGACATGATTATGAATAATACAATTGATTTAGCCTTTCTTACGGCAAAAATAGCTACATTAAAAGATGAGAAAGCAAAAATGATTGTTGAAGGTGCTTCTTTAACATATAACATAACTCAAGTTGCTCGTTTCCGATCTATGATTGTGGAGTTATCACAAATATGCAACTATATTGTGTACAAAGCTAGAATCACAGGCGGATGTACACAAGGTGAATATGATTTAGCTTTGGAATGCCAACGGCAAATTGAAGAATGCAACAAACAAATAGCCAGACATGAAACAATGACTATGGTAGATGGTATATCTTTGCTTATTGATATGCTTGGTAATTTGAATAAAAAATGAATAGGTTGTAATCCCAACTGAGGTGGGGCAAAAATACAAGGCATCTGCTTGTATTTCAAAATAAAGCGTTACCTTTGTAGAGTAATAGGAAATCGACTCCGCAAGACACTGCAAAATACAGCAAGCCTCAGGTGGAGCAATAGCGGGAGATTACGTCTTTAGCTAAAAGTTACATCAAAGATATTCAGCCACTTATCGTTAGATTACGAT
>ERZ824600.3585-NODE-3585-length-14646-cov-2.614214_pt1 | contig 14646 bp, 13 predicted proteins | sample MGYA00519933_ERZ824600 | MGnify/ENA primary metagenome ERZ824600 (study PRJEB31778, sample SAMEA3449178) | human gut metagenome | biome: human gut; feature: human-associated habitat; material: faeces | place: United Kingdom | collected 2010/2012 ... | reverse complement strand
AAAACGGGGAATCAAAGTATATCATCTGAATATCGGTCAGCCCGACCTGCCAACACCCGAGGTTGGACTTGATGCCGCCCGTCATATCGACCGCAAGGTGTTGGAGTACAGCCCGAGTGAAGGTATATACAGTTTCCGGGAAAAACTGGTGGGTTATTATGCCAAATTCAATATCAACGTCAATGTAGACGATATCATTATCACGACCGGTGGGTCGGAGGCGGTACTATTTGCATTCATGGCCTGCCTCGACCCCGGGGACGAAATCATCGTGCCCGAACCGGCATATGCCAACTATATGGCGTTTGCCATATCGGCCGGGGCAATCATCAAAACGCTGCCTTCATCAATCGACGAAGGGTTTGCCCTCCCGCCGGTAGAGAAGTTTGAAGAGCTGATAACCCCCCGTACCAAAGGTATTCTGATATGTAACCCCAACAACCCTACGGGTTATCTCTACACACAAAAGGAGATGAACCAGATACGCGACATCGTGAAGAAACACGACCTGTTTCTCTTCTCTGATGAAGTGTACCGGGAATTCTGCTACACGGGTGCCGCCTACATTTCGGCATTTCACCTGAAAGGGATTGAAAACAACGTCGTACTCATCGACTCGGTTTCGAAACGATACAGCGAGTGCGGTATCCGCATCGGAGCTCTCATCACCAAGAACGAAGAGTTGAAAAAGAATGTGATGAAATTCTGCCAGGCGCGTCTGAGCCCTCCCTTGATAGGGCAAATCGTTGCCGAAGCTTCGCTCGATGCCTCAGCCGAATATATGTCGGAAATATACAACGAGTATGTCGAACGGCGAAAATTCCTGATCGACGGTATAAACCGTATTCCCGGCTGTTACTCTCCCATTCCCATGGGCGCCTTCTATACCATGGCCAAGTTGCCGGTAGATAATGCCGATGACTTTTGTGCCTGGTGTCTCGAACATTTTGAGTATGAGGGGCAGACCGTATTCATGGCGCCCGGCTCGGGATTCTATACGACACCTGGGCTGGGACAAAATGAAGTGCGATTGGCCTATGTCTTGAAGAAAGAAGACTTGGCCAAGGCTTTAATCGTGCTGCAAAAGGCACTGGAAGCCTATCCGGGACGCACCTTATGAATGTAGAGCTCTTTATTGCCAAACGCATATATTCCCGGGCCGGGAAAAACGGCCCGGAGCAGACTCCTCCGGCCATACGCATTGCAACATGGGGTGTTGCAATGGGTATGGCCATTATGATTTTGGCCGTATCGATTGTCATTGGTTTCAAACGCGAAATCAGCGAGAAGGTAATAGGTTTCGGCGCCCATATACAGATTACGGGTGCGCCATACCAAAATGCCTACGAAACCTTGCCCATAGCCCTCTCTCCCACTCTCGATTCGATACTCGCCGCCCAAGCGCAGATAGAGAATTACGCCCTGTTTGCCATAAAGCCGGGTATCCTGAAAACTGACTCCGATTTTCTGGGTATCTCCTTAAAGGGCATTACCCCCGATTACCCGACCGATTTCATCGAAAGCTATCTGACCGAGGGCCACATGCCACAACTCGACAGCGACTCTCCCAGTAACGAAATACTCCTGTCGCAGTATATGGCCGACAAATTGCGCCTCAATGCAGGTGATGCCATCTATTGCTATTTTGTCGAAGAGAGCGTACGGGCCCGCAAGTTTGTGATATCTGGTATCTACCAGACCAATCTGACAGAGTATGACCAGGCATTTGCTTTCGGCGATGCCCGCCAGGTGCAATCGCTCAACCGCTGGGCTACCGACCAGTACAGCGGTATAGAGATACGTCTGAAAAGCATTGACGACCTCGACGAGGTCAATGAGCTACTGTATGGCTCACTGCTGTTCAAGAAAGACAAATACCAGGCATCGTATTTCACCCATACGATACGGGAACTCAATCCACAACTTTTCAACTGGCTCGACTTGCTCGACATGAATGTGTGGGTGATTCTTGCACTCATGTCGCTGGTATCGGGCTTTACCATGATTTCGGGACTGCTTGTCATCATTCTCGAACACACCCGCATGATAGGTATCCTGAAAACACTGGGCACACCCAACCTCTCCATACGCAAGACATTCATCTATGTAGCCCTGTTCCTCATGGGACGTGGCATGCTGTGGGGTAATATTGCCGGCATCTCCCTGTGCCTGTTGCAGCACTTCTTCCACATCGTCAGGCTCGACCCCGAGATTTACTACATTCCGGCCGTGCCCATAACGCTCCACGTCGGGTATCTTATTCTGCTCAACGTGGCAGCATTTGCTGTTTCCGTGGCCATGCTGGTAGGCCCTTCGTACATTATCACACGCATAAGTCCGGTAAAAACCATTAAATTTGAATAACAGCAATCCTTGCCTTATTCGATTTTATACCTATATTTGTAAATGATAAGAAGAATTTAATTTCCTCGTGTCTCACATATTCAATATTAAATTCTTTTTGCTATGGAAAAACAGACTTTACATTTCGAAGAGACTCTTGTAGACGGTATCACATATGCCGTAATGAATTTTTTCCAGTTGGTCTGTTGCTTGATTCTGTATCTTCTGACGATATGGGTTCCCTATGTGAATATAGGTACGGCTATTGCCATGTCGTATTTGCCGGTAAAAATAGCCAAGGAAGAAGCCATATCTCCCACTCATATTTTTAATGCCGGATACAGAAAACACATGGGTCACTTCTTCATATTATGTGGCATCATGCTTATTTCCTTCATTCCCGCGCTGTGTTTCTTTGTCGTTCCAGCCTTCGTACTGTATTGGGCCTGGTCGCTCTCGTTCTATTTTCTTCTGGAAAAAGGAAAAAGCCCCATCGAGGCGCTCAAAGCTTCGTACGATGCCACCGATGGCAGCAAATGGTGCATTTTCAGAATATCTATGGTAATAGGCATTGCTTTTTTCATTGCATATTACATTGTCAACAAGCTCATTTGCGAGTTTGTTCCATACTGGATATTCATCATTTTGAACATAGTAATTGTCTTGATTCATGTGACCATATTATACGGACTTGCCGCTTCGATATGGAAGCAACTGAAAGATAATGTTGAATAACAAATTCTGACAAAACAGATGCAACAGGGAAACATTCTTTCAACACACTTTTAAGAATCTGTTTCCCTGTTGTTTTTTCTCATAGTGAATAGATGAAACGCATAGGACTGTTATCGGATACTCATGCATGGTGGGACGACCGCTATGCCCACTACTTCGAGTCATGCGACGAGATATGGCACGCCGGCGATATCGGTTCGCTCGATGTAGCCCGTAAACTCGAAGCCATAAAACCACTGCGGGCCGTATACGGAAATATCGACGGACAGGAAATACGAACCATCTACCCCAAAAGCCAACGGTTCACCGTTGAGGGGGCTGACGTGTGGATAACCCACATCGGAGGCTATCCCGGCAAATACGATGCAGCTGTCGTTCCTGAGATATTCAGAAATCCTCCTTCGCTTTTTATCTCGGGACATTCGCATATACTTAAAGTAATGTACGACAAGAAGTTGAATCTACTGCATATCAATCCCGGAGCCGCCGGGAAATACGGTTTCCACAAGCAACGCACACTGGTGCGCTTCACTGTCGACTCGGGCAGTTTTTCCAATTTGGAAGTCATCGAACTGGCCGACAAGCGCTAAATCCAGAATATATCAAAAACAAATCACCCACTAATAACTATTATCTATGAAAGATTTTCTCAAATTTACTTTGGCTACCGTTGTGGGCTTGCTCATAACCGGAGCCATTTTAACGGTACTGGGTATTGTTACCCTATTGGGCTTTGCCGCAACAGCAAATACAGAAACTGTTGTAAAAGAGAATTCTGTTTTTGTATTAGACCTCAAAGGAAATGTTTCGGAACGCAGTTTTGACAATCCGCTCGGTTCGCTGTTTGGCGACAACACCACAATCAACGGACTGGACGACATCGTCGCTTCCATCAAAAAGGCAAAAGAAAACCCGAATATCAAAGGCATCTGCCTCAACGCCGGCGGATTTGCCTGCTCGACCGCCTCTCTGCAAGAGATACGCCGGGCACTGGCCGATTTCAAGGAGAGCGATAAATTTCTTATCGCCTATGGCGACATCTACACACAGAGCACCTACTACCTGGCCAGCATTGCCGACAACGTGATACTCAACCCCTCGGGCAATATATCCTGGCACGGTATGGCCAGCCGCCTGATGTTCTACAAGGACCTCATGAAAAAAGTGGGCGTAGAGATGCAGGTATTCAGGGTAGGAACCTACAAATCGGCCGTAGAACCCTACATCGCCAACGAAATGAGCGAAGCCAACAAGGAGCAGACCCTGGCTTACCTGCAATCGCTTTGGAACCAAATCGTAAGTGATGTCTCGGCTTCGCGCCATCTCTCTACCGACTCGTTGAACATGCTGGCCGATAAAAACATGGATTATGCTTCGGCCCAAGAGTGCATACGCTGTGGTCTGGCCGACACATTGATGTATAAAGACCAGGTGGTCGACTATCTGAAAGCACAACTGGGAATAACCGATGCCAAAGAGAAGCTCCACGTACTCACCTTGGAGGCAATGGTAAACGTAAAGAAGAATGCCTCTCAGAACAAGAGCAAAAACCAAATTGCCATTTACTATGCCTACGGGTCGATAGACAATGCCATGGGCGGCTCATTCGGCACCGACGGTATACACTCCGAGCAAGTAATACTCGACCTTCGCCGGTTGCGTGAAGATGACAACATAAAAGCCGTTGTGCTGCGTGTGAACTCTCCCGGTGGAAGCGCATACGGCAGTGAACAGATATGGCGTGAAGTAACTTTGCTGAAAGAGAAGAAACCCGTTGTCGTGTCGATGGGCGACTATGCTGCATCGGGCGGATACTACATCTCCTGCGCGGCCGACTGGATTGTGGCCGAAGCTACAACGCTTACCGGCTCTATCGGTATATTCGGCATGATACCCGACCCGTCGAGATTGCTTACCGAAACGCTGGAACTCCACTTCGACGGAGTGAAGACAAACCGACTGGCTGACATGGGCGCCATGGGACGACCGATGAATGCCGAAGAACGCAGTCTGTTCCAGAACATGATAAACGAGGGCTATGAACTCTTTACCCGTCGCTGTGCCGACGGACGCGGAATGTCGATTGACGAAATAAAGAAGATTGCCGAAGGTCGTGTATGGACCGGTGAAATGGCCAAGAATCTGGGCCTTGTAGACCAACTGGGGGGTATCGACGATGCCATAACCGCTGCTGCCGACCGGGCCAAACTGGATAATTATCGCGTTGTATACTATCCCGAAAAGAGCGACCTCTTTACCCAACTTCTCTCCAATGTCAATCCCGACCGTTACATTAGCGAGAAGGTAGAGTCGATGTTCGGCTCATACGGGAAGGGACTGCTTTTCATGAAAAACATCGATAAGATAGACCGTATGCAAGCCCTGATGCCTTTTGACATCGTTCTCGAATAGCGATTCACACCCTATACCGTTTATCGTCCGGCGGAGACATGATCCGCCGGACGATATTTTTTATACCGCACCCTATTCCTCCTGTTTAAACAATTTTATGCCGTCTGCGACTTTTATTTCTCGCATAGAATGGTTATATTTGTGAAACACCAGAAAGGTTACGACAAAGCCTAAGCAATAAAAAAACGCTTTTGCAGCCTCTCCCCTTTCGCCATACACGAATAGTTGCATTCGATATAACCTTAAAACTATTGAGCCATGGGAAAAAAGAATTTCGTTTTGGACACCAACGTTCTTCTACACGACCACAAGTGTATTTTCAATTTTCAGGAGAACGATATTTTTATCCCGATTATCGTATTGGAAGAGCTGGACAAATTCAAGAAAGGGAACGAGGAAATCAACTATAACGCCCGTGAGTTTGCCCGCCAACTCGACAAATACACCGATAAGGACTTCTTCGAAAACGGGGCTCAACTCGGGCCTGACTTGGGCCGGTTGTCGATTATCGTCAACTGCTCGCTCAACAAGCGTGTAAAGGAGGCGTTCCACGAAGATAAACCCGACCATCGTATTCTCTCGGCTGCCATCGATGTGGCCGAACAGCACAAAGATATGCGCACCATACTTGTAACCAAAGATATAAACCTGCGCATGAAGGCCCGTGCCTTGGGCATCGAAACCGAAGATTATACCAACGATAAGGTGAAAAGTGAAGACCTTTTTGCCAACGAACACCGCACGATTACCGGCATAGCTCCGGATATAATCGATGCCATATACAGCTCGAAAAAAGGAATACCCGTAGAACAAATAGGCGTAAAATTGCGCACCAACGAATGTCTGGTTCTCGACAGCGGCACCTCTTCGGTGCTTGCCCGCTATGTAACTGCCGAAGGCATGGTGAGAAAAGTCACCAAAGAGAAAAATTTCGGCATCGAACCGCGCAATGCCGAGCAGGCATTCGCCTTTGACCTGCTGAACGACGACAGCATCAAACTTCTGGCCATCACGGGTAAGGCCGGAACAGGAAAGACCCTCCTGGCTCTGGCCGGTGCCCTGAAACAGCACGGACTATACAAGCAGATACTCCTCGCACGCCCCATCGTTTCGCTGTCGAACAAAGACCTTGGCTTCCTGCCCGGAGATGAAAAGCAGAAGATAGCCCCCTACATGCAACCGCTCTTCGACAACCTCAATGTCATCAAGCGGCAGTTCTCACTCGACAGCAACGACTATCGTACGTTGCAGGAGATGCAGTCGAGTGGAAATCTGGTCATCGAGGCTCTGGCCTACATTCGCGGCCGCAGCCTCTCCGACACCTTCTGCATCATCGACGAAGCCCAGAATCTCACACCTCACGAGATTAAAACCATCATTACCCGTGCCGCCGAAGGCACCAAGATGGTCTTTACCGGTGATGTGTACCAAATCGACTCTCCCTACCTCGATACCCAGTCAAACGGACTGGCTTATATGATAGACCGCATGCAGGGACAGGAAATCTTCGGACACGTCAATCTGGTGAAGGGCGAACGCAGCAAACTCTCAGAACTGGCCAGCAACCTGCTGTAACGACACTTGACCTGACAGATATACAAATCCCTCCTGACCCTTACGATCAGGAGGGATTGTTTTTTATTTTCAATACGGTCTGAGTATCAACACTCCCAGCGGTTGCCGATATAACGGCCCGGCGTCTTGTACGAAACAATTCGGGCGGGCACTCCGGCCACCGTCGCATTCACCGGTACATCTTTCACCACTACGGCTCCGGCTCCGATGGTCGCATTGTCTCCTATCACGACATCTTCAACAATACATGCCGACGGACCTATGTAGACATTGTCGCCAATAACGGCGGCCTTGCCATTATTGGCTCCGATGGTCATAAACTGGCTCAGGTTGCAGTTGTTTCCTATCCGTGTGGTAGGGTTTACAACCAATCCGATACCGTGTCCGATATAGAGTCCGTATCCTATTTGGGTGCGGGCCTGAATCCATATGCCGGTCCTGCGCATGGCCAACTGGTGAAAGATTTTTCCCACCGGCCCCCAGACTCCGTATGAAGCCCATCGAAACCACATCAAAAAATTGAAACAGGGATTCTTAAAACTATATAACCACATCGTAAACAGGGAATCTTTACGGCCCACGTAACGATAATAATCACTCCGTATATATTCCAGGCTCTTTTTCCAACGATTCATTTTTTCCTCTCCGGATTTTTATCTTCGACAACAAAGATAGCAACTCTCACTGTTCCTGACAACACACGGTTTTGTATCTGTTTCTTATTTTCTTTCTTTTACTTCTTTTGGTAAATATAATATTGGATTATTCGTTTCTGCATTGTATCTTTGCAGTATAAAGATGCCTAAAAGACAAAGATCTGATAACAAATAAATTACACAATTATGAATTTTGTTACGAACGAAAAACTCACCATTGTGGGTGCAGCCGGTATGATTGGCTCGAACATGGCACAAACTGCCATCATGATGAAATTGACTCCCAACATCTGTCTTTACGACCCCTATGCTCCCGGGTTGGAAGGTGTTGCCGAAGAGTTGTTTCACTGTGGTTTTGAAGGGGTAAACATCACCTATACCTCCGACATCAAAGAGGCGTTGACCGATGCCAAATACATCATCAACTCGGGAGGTGCCGCCCGTAAAGCCGGTATGACCCGTGAAGACCTGCTCAAAGGCAATGCTGCCATTGCCGAAGAATTCGGTCAAAACGTAAAAAAATATTGCCCCGACGTAAAACACATCGTCATCATCTTCAACCCGGCCGATATCACCGGTCTTATCGTTCTCCTGCACTCGGGTCTCAAACCCTCTCAGGTTACGACTCTGGCCGCCCTCGACTCTACCCGTCTGCGTAGCGAACTGGCCAAACATTTCCAGATTTCGATGGACGCCGTAGAAAACTGCCGCACCTATGGCGGCCACGGCGAACAGATGGCTGTCTTTGCCTCTACTGCCAAAGTTGACGGCAAACCGCTGACCGAAATTATCGGAACCGATGCTCTGTCGAAAGAACAATGGGCCGAGATACAACAGAAGGTAACCAAGGGTGGTGCCAACATCATTGCCCTGCGCGGTCGCTCCTCGTTCCAAAGCCCGGCTTATGTTTCGGTAGAGATGATTGCCGCTGCTATGGGTGGACAGCCCTTCCGCTGGCCGGCCGGAACGTATGTATCGAACGACAAATTTGACCACATCATGATGGCTTGGGAAACCAGCATCACAGCCGATGGCTGCCAACTGAAAGAGGTAAAAGGTACCCCCGAAGAAGAGGCTGCTCTCGAAAAGAGCTACGAGCACCTCTGCGCTCTCCGCGACGAAGTAATCGCCATGGGTGTACTGCCCGCCATCAGCGAGTGGAACAAAATCAATCCCAACATTCGCTAATCTTTTCAACCTTTACAATGAAGGGCGGCTCCGACATGGAGTCGCCCTTTTTCTTTACACCCTGCTCGCCTCTTGCCAGAAAGAGAAACTCTGCACGGCATCTTTCACACTTACACGAATATTCCGGCTCGCAGCGCAAAGTACAAGCAAACAGGCCCGGTTGCACGTGTGCCCCAAGACGACATTTACAACGAGCCGTAAGGGTCAAAAAGAGATAGGGGGCTTGCACTTAAAAGTGCAAACCCCTATCTTATCTAAAAAAGGTATGAATCGCTGATTACATCATGCCGCCCATACCTCCCATGCCGGGAGCCATACCGGCTGCGGCACCGGCAGGATTTTCTTCTTTCTTGTCGGCAATCACACACTCGGTGGTGAGGAACATACCGGCAATCGAAGCGGCATTTTCAAGAGCTACACGGGTAACCTTGGCCGGGTCGATAACACCAGCGGCAAAGAAGTTCTCATATTCACCCGTGCGGGCATTGTATCCGAAGTCGCCTTTGCCGTCTTTTACTTTTTGTACCACAACGGCACCTTCTACACCGGCATTGGCTACAATCTGACGCAGAGGCTCTTCTATGGCACGTTTAACGATTTCGATACCGGTCGTCTCGTCGTCGTTGTCGCCTTTGAGGCCTTCGAGCGAAGAGATGGCACGAATGTAGGCTACACCTCCACCGGGAACGATACCTTCGGCTATGGCTGCACGGGTAGCGCTCAATGCATCATCGACGCGGTCTTTCTTCTCTTTCATCTCAACCTCGGAAGCGGCACCGATGTAGAGAACGGCAACACCGCCGGCGAGTTTAGCCAGACGCTCCTGTAATTTCTCACGGTCGTAGTCCGAAGTCGTCTTCTCGATTTGAGCCTTGATCTGAGCTACACGGGCAGCAATGGCTTCCTTGTCGCCCATACCGTTGACAATGGTCGTATTTTCTTTGTTGACGGTAACCTTCTCGGCACGGCCCAACATATCGATAGTAGCCGATTCGAGTTTGAGACCTTTTTCTTCGGAGATAACAACACCGCCGGTGAGTACGGCAATATCTTCGAGCATATCTTTACGACGGTCGCCAAAGCCGGGAGCTTTTACAGCGCAAATCTTCAACGAACCACGCAGACGGTTTACAACCAGTGTGGCCAGAGCTTCGCTATCGACATCTTCGGCGATAATGAGCAGAGGACGTCCCGACTGGGCAGAGGCTTCGAGGATAGGCAACATCTCTTTGAGCGAAGAGATTTTCTTGTCGAAGATGAGAATGTAGGGATTCTCCATCTCGCACTCCATCTTCTCGGTGTTGGTTACGAAGTAGGGCGAGATATATCCGCGGTCGAACTGCATTCCTTCTACGATTTCAACGGTCGTATCGGTACCTTTGGCCTCTTCTACGGTGATAACGCCTTCGCGTTTTACCTTCTCCATGGCCTCGGCAATGAGTTTACCGATTTCGCTGTCGTTGTTGGCCGAAATACGGGCAACCGATTCGATTTTGGCCATATCGTCGTTGACTTCCTGAGCTTGCGACTTGATGTTTTCTACCACGCAGGCAACAGCTTTGTCGATACCACGTTTCAGGTCCATGGGGTTGGCACCGGCCGTAACGTTTTTAAGGCCGACATTGACAATGGCCTGAGCCAGTACGGTAGCAGTGGTCGTACCATCGCCGGCATCGTCGCCCGTCTTGGAAGCTACTTCTTTTACCAACTGGGCACCCATATTCTGGAATGCATCTTCGAGCTCTACTTCCTTGGCAACCGAAACACCGTCTTTGGTGATGTGGGGAGCGCCGAATTTTTTCTCGATGATGACATTACGGCCTTTGGGGCCGAGAGTTACTTTCACGGCATTGGCCAAAGCGTCAACGCCTTTTTTCAGCTCTTCACGAGCCTCGATATTGAATTTGATTTCTTTTGCCATAGTTGTAAGTATAAATATTTTACCTTATTTAAGTTAGAGAACGGCCAACACGTCGGACTGGCGCATGATGAGATATTTCTCTCCGTCGAGTTCCAACTCGGTACCGGCATATTTGCCATACAATACGGTATCACCGGGTTTTACGACCATCTCTTCGTCTTTCGTTCCGTTGCCTACGGCCACGATTTCACCTCTCAGGGGTTTTTCTTTGGCTGAATCGGGAATGATGATTCCACCGATAGTTTTCTCTTCTGCAGGTGCAGGCTTGATCAATACTCTGTCTGCTAACGGTTTAATGTTCATTTCTTTTTATTTTTAAGTGAATTATATTTTCAATTCCGCTTTCTTTTTCCAGAAAGACACTTTTCTTACTGCGAAATCCATGCCAAACTTTTTTTTAGAAAAAAACTGCCAAAACGACAGATTACGCACCTTCTCCTGACACATCAAGACTGACAACTCTCCAAGTGAACGATGGAAGCAGGTATGTAACGCGATCGTGGAATAAAAAAATTGATTATAATATTTACCATAACAGGTAGAGGTAAATATCTTCTTCTTTTTTTGCTTTCGACAAATTTATTGATTAGATTTGGAACATCTTTGATTCTTAGTGAGATCTTCTATTCTTGTGCTGGCTATACGAAAGTAGAGATATAGTTTATAGCAAAGGGGGGGTATTTCTATGGAACTAATGTGCATGTTAAAATAAACGGGTGAATATGAAGCAATTTTTTTTATTTTTTCTTGCTTTTCTGCTGGTTGCACCCGCTACCGGACAGGAATTGAAACGGAAAGAAAACGCGTCAGGAAAATGGGGATTTATTGACGTCCATGGCAACACAATGATTCCCTTCCTATATGACTATGTAGGAGCTTTCAGCGAGGGTTTGGCCTCGGTCCAATTAAACGGAAAGTACGGTTTTATCGACAAGCAAGGCAATATGGTGATTCCTTGCAAATACTATGCAATATGGCCTTTCCAAGATGGTTTGGCGAGGGTCATATTAAAAGGTAAAAGGGGATTTATCGACAAGTATGGCAAGGAAGTAATACCCTGTAAATACGACAATGTATGGCAACACTATGATGGGGTGGCTATGGTCGAATTAAATGGTAAGAGAGGTTTTGTAGATAAGCAAGGTAATACGGTCATTCCGTGCAAATGCGACGGTGCACACTACTTCAGAGAGGGCTTGGCTGCTGTAATATTAAATGGAAAATGGGGCTTTATCGACCCACAAGGTAATGTCGCCATTCCTTGCCAATACGACTATGCAGGGTATTTCTTCGAAGGTCTGGCCGCAGTCCAATTAAATGGCAAATATGGTTTTATCGACAAGCAGGGTAATACGGCAATTCCCTTCATATACGATTGGGCATACCCTTTTGATAATGGCTTAGCTCGGGTTCAATTAAACGGCAAAGAGGGCTATATCAACAGCCGGGGAGATTGGTTTGATACCAAGTATGACGGGCAAAAGTGATTATAGCAGACTCTCTTTTTTGTAATGTAGGCCAAGTTTCATACAGTAAAGTGTATCAATGTATGGCATAGGAAAAGAAGATTGAGAAAATACGCGATTGGCAAACGCGTGACTCACAGACGAAATGTGTAATTTAAAGTTATCGAGTGACGCGCAAACATCAGTAAGTTATCGCAAAAATAGACACTGATTGTGTTGCTATTCAAAGAAGATGTGTTGACAAAAATATTATTTCCCGTTTGATATATAAATCCAGACCTTTCTGAGCAACTCTGGTCAAATTGGGTAACTGGTAATTATCAGGAACCATCCATTTGGCTTTTATGACGGGGCTATTCGTTGTAAAAGAGATAGCCAGACCGGCAGAGTTTGTGAATAGTTTCTTCACTGTGGGAGGCATTGTACGATACTTGGCTGTATCTACCCGATGGAAGTATTCGCCTTCGGTAGTTGCTTTGCCTACCAGTAAAAGCTCTTGAGCCGGCACATAGGTAATGTTATCCTTTTGTTGTCCGGAGGCTGTGAAGGGAAGCACCATCAGCCCCAAGCAAACCCAGACATTTCGTATTAAGTTTTTCATAATCAATTTTATATTAAATTTCTTTCGCTACCATCCAGCGCTCTACATTTCGTTTCTCTGCGCTAAACTCTACACCAACTTTTATCACTTGTTGATCCTCTGCCGTATAAGGAAAAGCATAACCTTTTTCTTCAATCTGCTCCATGGCCTGCTCAACAGTCCCATTCAGCTTGAATTCGAAAATATAGATGAACTTCGGGGTTCGTACAACCGCATCTGCACGTCCCCGTGAGCTATGTACTTCTGCCTGCGTGAATTGTCCCATCAGCTTGAATATTAAATATATGATGACTTGATAATGACGTTCAGTCTGGTCATTCAACTCGTAAGGAAAATCTGCAAAGAAAGCTTCAAAGCGGTGCATGAAAGCGTCAACATTGCCACTTTCCAATTCATGGATGAACTTACCGATATAAAAACTCCGTTCCTCATCTGTAACCGCCGTATAGAATGGTAGTAGAAAGTTAAGAAAACCATAACGCACTTCGTCGTTAGGAAAACCAAGACGATACATTTTAAAACGCTTATCATAGTCTTTAATGGTTAAATAACCACTTTGATAAATCATCGGAAGAGGATTATTTGTTTCCGCACGATATTCAGAGAAAGCGGAAGCCAGCACTTCCACTCCATCTATCAATAGACGTATATCGTAATCACTCTGCTTCAGCAAGTCAACCAAGTAAGTAGGTGTGCCGGTCTGAAACCAATAGTACCCCATCTCTTCTGCATCAAAAGCATTCAATACACTGAACGGATTGAACATTCCTACACCTTCCGGATGAAAATGGTAACCATCATATTGACGTTCCATCAAATCAATCACTTCTTGTAAAGATATCCCTCTTCGTTTAGCCAGTCTCTCAAGTTCCGGCAGAAAGGTTTTCACCAACTCCTCTTTGGTAATACCACACAAAGCAGCGTAAGGAGACTTCATGCTGATATCATTCAGCTGGTTCAAGTCACTGAATACACTAACTTTACCAAATTTCGTAACACCCGTCAACATAGCAAACTTAATATAACCGTCCATTGACTTCAACACACCATAGAAAGCCTTCAACGTATTCCAATACTCTTCTTGCAACTCATCTCTTCCAATAGCCTGCAACATGGGCTTATCATACTCGTCAACGAGAATCACAACACGCTGTCCCGTTTTCTCCGCCGCCAAACGAATAAGGGTGACCAAACGGTCGTCTATCGTCTCAACTTTAGAACATGAGCCATACTGAGACTCATATACCAGCAACTGACGGTCGACAAGACGAATAAGATCATCTACCGTATCGAATTTCTTTGCATTCAGATCCAGATGAATAACGGGATATTTTATCCAATCCTTCTCCAGCTTTTCCATTGCCAGCCCCTCAAAAAGTTCTTTTTTCCCAGAAAAATAAGCCTCAAGCGTGGATATTAACAAACTCTTGCCGAAACGACGCGGGCGGCTCAGGAAGTAATAGCCACCTGTCTTTACCATTTGATAGATTAACGCAGTCTTATCAACATAGAAATAACCGTCTACACGGATTTTTTCAAAGTTCTGTATACCGATAGGATAAATCCTATTACTCATATATTTATAATTTTTGAGGTTGCCACACACAAAGATACACCTTTCTACCTAAATAATAGTAACTATCCATGCAAAAACAATTAAAAGATTGGTTGCCAAAAATAGAAAAAGGGCATACCCGAATGGATATACCCTCTCCTTGCTTTCTAATATCTTAGCAGACTTCTAATATT
>ERZ824600.3582-NODE-3582-length-14657-cov-14.460553_pt1 | contig 14657 bp, 13 predicted proteins | sample MGYA00519933_ERZ824600 | MGnify/ENA primary metagenome ERZ824600 (study PRJEB31778, sample SAMEA3449178) | human gut metagenome | biome: human gut; feature: human-associated habitat; material: faeces | place: United Kingdom | collected 2010/2012 ... | reverse complement strand
TCTCCTAAAATTATTTTAAAAACAGCTTATAAAGCAGGTATGATTAAAGATGAGGAACTGTGGCTTCGTGCTTTACAAGAAAGAAATAATGTGGCACATTCTTATAATGAAAGAATTGCATTAGGTATTGTTATGCGGGCAAAAGAATCATTTTATGATATGTTTTGTGAGCTAAAAAAAGAGATTGATAAAAACTGGCTATAGGAGAAAACAATGGCAATTACAATAAAGAACGAGCATGAGATAGCATTGATGCGTGAGTCCGGCCGTTTACTGGCACTGGTTCACGAGGAAATGCGTAAGGAATTAAAAGAGGGGATGACAACAAAGGATATTGATCAGATTTGTGAGACAATGATCAGAGACTTTGGCTGCATTCCTAATTTTTTGAATTATCAGGGATTTCCGGCTTCTGTATGTGTGTCGATTAACGATGAGGTTGTTCATGGAATTCCTTCTAAAAAAAGATATATTCAGAATGGAGATATCGTGAGTCTTGATGCAGGGCTTATTTATAAAGGATATCATTCTGATGCAGCAAGAACACATGGTGTTGGAGAAATCAGTCCGGAAGCACAGAGGATTATTGATGTTACAAGACAATCTTTCTTTGAAGGTATTAAGTTTGCAAAACCTGGCAATCATTTAGTTGATATTGCAAGAGGTGTGCAGACCTATGCAGAGAGCAATGGGTATTCTGTTGTCCGTGACCTGACAGGGCATGGTATTGGAACCCATCTTCATGAGGCACCGGAGATTCCGAACTTTGTTCAGAGAAGAAGAGGGGCAAAGATGCAGAAGGGCATGGCGCTTGCTATTGAGCCGATGATTAATGAAGGAACTTATGATGTTTACTGGCTTGATAATGACTGGACAGTAGCAACGGCAGATGGAAAGCTTTCTGCTCATTATGAGAATACGATTGCGATTACTGATGATGGATGCGAGATTCTTACGATGCTGCCAGAAGAGAAAGAGGCACTTGGAGTATTATAAAAACGATACAGCCATGAATAATAAACAAAAAGAAAAGTAATTTTTTTATAAATTTTTACTTGGTAATGGAGAAGATTTATGCTAGAATATAAATTAGGTTATTTTGCCACATCCCTTTGTGGTCATGATAAAGGAAAAGTTTACATGATTGTAAAGCAGGAGGGTGAGATGATTGGGTTATCTGATGGGGGAAGAAGAACCATTGATAATCCGAAGTGGAAAAAGAAGAAACATATTCAGATGATACGCTCTGAGAGAATGGCAGAAGCTTTTCCATCCCTGATTTCTTCGGAGGATGCCAATCAGAGGATCTGTGATGAGATCGCTGGAATGGAAGGGCGTAAAGTAAGAAAGCAGGAGGATTAAATATGTCAAAATCAGATGTTATTGAAGTTGAAGGAAAGGTAGTAGAGAAGCTCCCTAATGCTATGTTTAAGGTAGAGCTTGAGAATGGTCATCAGGTACTGGGACACATCAGCGGAAAGTTACGTATGAACTTCATTAAGATTTTACCAGGCGATAAAGTGACAATTGAACTTTCCCCATACGATTTAACAAAAGGCAGAATTATCTGGAGAGATAAATAGATTAAAAGGTTTTGTACGATTTGACTGAAGAATGGCTGGAATTCTGTCGTTTTTCGGAAGATTTGTGCTTGCTTTTAATATAGAAAGATGATATAATAATTGCCGAACGTTTTGGAAAGGAGAGAAAATCGTGAAGGTTAGAGCATCAGTTAAGCCTATCTGCGAAAAATGCAAAGTCATTAAACGCAAAGGCGCAATCAGAATCATTTGCGAAAATCCAAAACATAAACAGAGACAGGGATAAGACCTTGCTTCCGGGTTCAGCAGAATTTGGGAGTGAAGAGTATATTCTTGATTTTGTTGTGTCATTGGTATGATATCCTTTCAATCTGAGTATTTACGTCAGATGCAAGAGAGACTATTGAGTTTTGCGGATATCATCAACTATTGCCACCGTCATGGCGATTAAGTAGTTTTACGAAAAGCGGCTGTGGTAATTATTTACCAATATTTTTTCGTAAAAGGACAGTGCGGAAAGACAGCACTGTCAGGCAGCGCGAAAGAGTTTACAGTTTGTCTGTAACGATAAGACGGTCACGCTGTAGTCCGGGAATACATTGTATTTCATGACGTTAAACAATAATATTATATTAAGGAAAACAAGACGAATCCGAACTTAAGACACGCTGATCATTTCACCGTACGCGGCAGCGATGGATTTTGTCGGATGAATATTTAGTGGAGGTGCACACATGGCTCGTATTTCAGGTGTTGATTTACCAAGAGAAAAACGTGTAGAAATCGGTCTTACTTATATTTATGGAATTGGAAGAACAAGTGCAGATCAGATTTTAAAAGCAGCAGACGTTAATCCTGACACACGTGTACGCGATTTAACTGATGACGAGGTTCGTCGTCTTAGCGATATCATCAATGCAGATTATACTGTAGAGGGTGATTTACGTCGTGAGATCGCTATGAACATCAAACGTTTACAGGAAATTGGTTGCTACAGAGGAATCCGTCACAGAAAAGGTCTTCCGGTTCGTGGACAGAAGACAAAGACAAACGCTAGAACACGTAAAGGTCCTAAGAAAACTGTTGCAAACAAGAAGAAATAAGTAATTTAGTGATAAGTAATATAGATTAATCCTATAGGAGGGTTTCGTCAATGGCAAAGAAAGTGACCAAAAAGGTGACGAAGAAACGTGTTAAAAAGAATGTACAGCACGGTCAGGCTCATATTCAGTCATCTTTTAATAATACAATTGTAACATTAACTGACTCTGAAGGTAACGCTCTTTCTTGGGCAAGTGCTGGAGAAATGGGCTTCAGAGGCTCCAAAAAATCTACTCCATATGCAGCACAGATGGCAGCTGAAACAGCAGCTAAAGCAGCATTAGTACATGGTTTAAAATCAGTTGACGTAATGGTTAAAGGACCAGGTTCAGGTAGAGAAGCAGCAATTCGTGCGCTTCAGGCCTGCGGACTCGAAGTCGTTTCCATCAGAGACGTAACTCCGGTACCTCACAATGGATGTCGTCCACCAAAACGTAGAAGAGTCTAATCAGGAGGTATAGATTAAAATGGCAGTTAATAAAGTACCTGTACTTAAGAGATGCAGATCACTTGGTTTAGAGCCAAGTTATTTAGGATATGATAAGAAGTCTAGAAGAAACCTTACAAGAGCAAACAGAAAGGTGTCTGAGTACGGACTTCAGTTAAGAGAAAAGCAGAAAGCTAAATTCATCTATGGTGTTTTAGAGAAGCCTTTCCGTAACTACTACAAGAAAGCAGATCAGATGAAAGGATTAACAGGTCTTAACCTTATGACAATCCTTGAGTCAAGACTTGACAACGTAATCTTCCGTCTTGGTTTCGCAAGAACAAGAAAAGAAGCTAGACAGATCGTTGATCACAAGTTCGTTACAGTAAACGGAAAAGTTGTTAACATCCCTTCATACCTTGTAAAGGCTGGCGATGTTATCGAAATTAAAGAGAGCAAAAAGAATACTCAGAGAATGAAAGATATCGTCGAGGTAGCTGGCGGAAGAATCGTTCCAGAGTGGTTAGACGTAGATGCTGAGAAATTACAGGGAACTGTAAAAGACTTACCTACACGTGAGCAGATTGATGTTCCTGTAGATGAGATGCTCATCGTCGAGTTATATTCTAAGTAAAATTAGGTTGATTTGCCGGGGATTTATTTCCCGGCTTATCCACTCTTTGATAACATATAACAACGATACCCGAGAAGGAGGGAATTTGAAGTGTTCGATTTTGAAAAACCAAAAATTGAAATCGCAGAAATTTCAGAAGACAAGACATATGGCAGATTTGTTGTAGAGCCATTAGAGAGAGGTTACGGTACAACACTTGGAAACTCTTTAAGACGTATCATGCTTTCTTCTTTACCGGGCGCTGCAGTAAGCCAGGTCAAGATTGATGGTGTTTTACATGAATTCAGCTCTATTCCTGGTGTTAAGGAAGATGTTACAGAAATCATCATGAATATCAAGAACCTTGCAATTCGCAATAATAGTTCTACAAATGAACCAAAGGTTGCATATATCGAATTCGAAGGTGAAGGCGTTGTTACAGCAGCCGATATTCAGGTTGATTCAGATATCGAGATTTTGAATCCTGAGTTAGAGATTGCACACTTGAATGGTGGTGCAGATTCTAAGCTTTACATGGAGCTTACAATCACAAACGGCAGAGGTTATGTCGGAGCAGAGAAGAACAAGAACGAGGATACACCAATCGGAGTTCTTGCTGTAGATTCAATCTACACTCCTGTTGAGCGTGTTAACCTTACTGTAGAGAATACCCGTGTAGGTCAGGTTACAGATTATGATAAGCTTACATTAGATGTATTTACAAATGGTGCATTGGAGCCTGACGAGGCAGTTAGTCTTGCAGCTAAGGTATTAAGTGAGCACTTAAATCTGTTCATCGATCTTTCAGAGGCAGCACAGCAGGTTGATGTTATGGTCGAGAAGGAAAACGATGCTCAGGAGAAGGTTCTTGAGATGAACATCGATGAGCTTGAGCTTTCAGTTCGTTCATACAACTGCTTAAAGCGTGCAGGAATCAACACTGTTGCAGAGCTTATCAATAGAACACCTGAGGACATGATGAAGGTTCGTAACCTTGGTCGCAAGTCTTTAGAGGAAGTTTTAGCAAAATTAAAAGAATTAGGTTTAGAGTTAAATCAGACTGAGGAATAATTCATTCGAATAATCCTTGCACTGATTCTTCTAAATAAATTGGTCATATATAAATTTTAAATATCATATTTATGTTTATATTTATGTTTATGTGTGACAAAACTCATAGCGGCAGGGTCAGTAAGACCAAAGAGCGTGACCGTGTCTGATACATGAGTGGCAACTGATTTGAGCATTTGCTTTTTGAAATAAGGCAATGCTTTATCACAACAAGATACGATGTCTGGCAGTAAGACCGATGAGCGTGACCGGATGTCCCACAAATGGAGGAAATTAAAATGGCAAAATATCGTAAGTTAAGCAGAACATCAAGCCAGAGAAAGGCTTTACTCAGAGGTCAGGTTACACAGCTTCTTGTTAACGGAAAGATCGTTACTACAGAGGCTAAGGCTAAAGAGGTTCGTAAGATCGCTGAGGGTCTTATCGCATTAGCAGTAAAAGAGAAAGACAACTTCGAAGAGGTTACTGTAACAGCTAAGGTTGCCCGCAAGGACAAAGATGGCAAGAGAGTAAAAGAGGTTGTAGACGGAAAGAAAGTTACTGTTTATGACGAAGTAGAGAAGAAGATCAAGAAGGATTCTGCTTCACGTCTTCATGCCAGAAGACAGATGCTCAAGGTTCTTTACACAGCTAAAGAGTCTGACGGCACAAAGAAGGGAACAAAGACTATCGATGTAACAAACAAGTTATTCGATGAGATCGCTCCTAAGTATGCTGATCGTAACGGTGGTTACACAAGAATCGTTAAGATTGGACAGCGTAAAGGTGACGGAGCTTTAGAGGTTCTCCTTGAGTTAGTTTAATATTTAATCGGTATAAATCTTAGACTAAATAAAACCAGAGATTTGAGTGGATGACACTCACTTCTCTGGTTTTTTATATTACTAAGATAATTATTCTAAACTTTGAGAAAAACTGATGCGTCTTATTTGCATGTATAGTTCGACTGCCTTTGGTTTGAATTCGTAACTGTAACGCATAAAAATACCCCTTTCACTGGATATCCAGTAAAAGGGGTACATATTAATTTCACACAGCTTTTTTTAAATACGATTAATTATTTATTCTTTGCTGCAGCCTGCTCGTCATTGTACTTCTGAACACACTTCTTGATTCTGTCATATGGTGAGAGAAGATCACTGATAGAACAGTCGTGGTTTAATGTATCAATGAGGTATGCGATGTATTTGCTCATGTCACAGCTGATATAGTACTCCTTAGAGAGAAGCTCCGGTGACTGGTAGATAAGGTTTGTTGTAACTACTCTGTAGATGAGACCCTCCTCGTAAGCCTTGTCAAATGAAGCAAAGCCGTTTGTGAAGAGACCGAATGTAGAAACAACAAAGATTCTGTTAGCTTTACGCTTCTTGAGCTCCCTTGCTGTATCTATCATACTCTCGCCGGAAGAAATCATATCATCGATGATAAGAACATCCTTACCCTCCACATTTGTTCCGAGGAACTCATGAGCTACGATAGGGTTACGTCCGTCAACGATGCGGCTGTAATCACGACGTTTGTAGAACATACCCATGTCTACTCCGAGTACGTTTGCAAGGTAAATAGCACGGTTTGTAGCGCCCTCATCAGGAGAGATAATCATAAGATGGTCAGCATCAATAGTGATATCCTTTACGTTCTTTAAGATACCCTTGATGAACTGGTAAGAAGGCATTACATTCTCAAAACCATTCAGAGGAATAGCATTTACCACACGAGGGTCATGAGCATCGAAGGTGATGATATTGTCTACACCCATGTTGATAAGCTCCTGAAGAGCCAATGGACAGTCAAGAGACTCACGGCCTGTACGTCTGTGCTGACGGCTCTCATAAAGGAAAGGCATGATAACTGTTATTCTTCTTGCTTTTCCGCCGGCTGCAGCGATAACACGCTTTAAGTCAGCATAGTGGTCATCAGGTGACATGTGGTTTGTCTGACCGCATACTGTGTAGGTAAGACTGTAGTTAGTTACATCTACCATGATGTACAGATCATAACCACGAACAGACTGGTTGATAACACATTTAGCCTCGCCAGAACCGAATCTAGGTGTAGAAGGCTTGATAATGTAGCTGTTTTTGTAGTAGTCCTTGAAAGCACTCTCGTTAGCATGCTGGTGCTCTCTGTGCTCTCTCCAGCCCTGTAAGTATGCATCTACCTTCTGGGCAAGACCTATACAACTGTCGGTTGCAACAAGTCCAAGTGTACCGGTTGGCATAGTCTCCAAAATTCTCTCATCGTTTGGCATTGTTATTCCTCCATATAACCATATAATAAATAAACTAAATATATAATATAAAAAGCGTTATTTGGAAAGACGCTTTTTAATTCGTATGTCATCTCCAAAGAGCTTGATAAAACTATAATTGCTTGAAATTCTTGAAAGTGTTCTCTCGGAGTAAATCTCTGCTATCTGCTCCAAATTCAGATTAGTGGAAATAATAGTAGATTTCCGGCGCAGTATACGCTCATTTACACAAAGGAAAAGTTGTGATGTGGTAAATGAGTTGGAAAGCTCGGTTCCGAGATCGTCTATGATAAGTAAATCACAGTCGAATATATTCTGGTGCGCTGCGATGGCATCTGCATCCTTTTCAAACACACCTTTGCTTAATATATCAAATAATTGGAATGCTGTAAAGTAAATTACGGAGTAACCTGCATCTAAAAGCTCTTTTGCAATGCAATTAGATAAAAAAGTCTTTCCGACACCGGTGTTACCGTAGAAAAATATGTTTTTAGGTTTGTTTTCAAAATTATCTATAAAATCATGACAGTTCGTCACGGCAAGCTTTGCTGTGGCGAGCGCAGACAGCCCTGTCGCAGGATTTTTCTGCTCATCTGAGTAATAATCAAATGAGAGCGTGGAAAAATTTTCACGAGACAAAATCTCTCTGATATTAGACTGTGAATAAACGGTATTGATAATAGCCTGCTTGAAACAATGACATTTCTGACCGTTTATGTATCCTGTATCGTGGCAATCTGGACAGGTGTAAATAGGCTCAAAATAATCAAGCGGATATCCGAGTGTGGATAGCAGTGCAGCACGCTCCTCCTTATAGTCATCGATTGCAAGGCGTAAAGCGGCAAGAGCATTCTCATCGCCGTCCATAAGCCTGTACGCCTGCCTGACAGATGCGGATGCAATCTCTGAGTCAATCTCCCTGAGGCGGGGCGCCTTGCGATAGGCTTCCTCAATACGCTTGTCATGTATGTATTTGTTCTGAAGCTGGCGTTTATCGTAGCCTCGCATTATCTCATCATATTGAGCATTGGTAAGTGCCATATACCCTCCTTGGGATGTGTAAATCTAACTTGAAAAATCATACAACGAAATTGCGCAACAGAAATCATACAAGTTAAATTATATAATTGAAATCACGCAACAGAAATCATACAGTTTAAATCATATAATTGAAATCATGTAGCTTAAATCATACCGTAGAATTGAGAAACAGCTTCTCCAGCTTGTCGTAATCATTGTTGCGCTGATTGAAGTTGTTAAATTTATTCTTGGAACTTGAATTATTGCTTTTTGGTTTTGAGGAACCGTTTGCAGCATTTGTACTCTGTGATGAGCCGGTAGCAGAGGCCTTATTGGCCTTGGCAAAGTTGGCATCAAGCACTTCAACATCCTTTAATGTATGTACATCCTTTTTCCTCCAGTTCGCGAGTATCGAGTCTGTGTACTCGAAGCTTGGCTTCTGGATAGCTGAAATAGTTTTACTGCAGGCGGCCTTTACAAGCTCTATATCGAAACCGTATTCGCCGACCCATTTGTTGATGAGTGACACCTCAGAGTCAACCAGATTGCGGCCTGTGATGCCTAGAGCCTTCATTACAGAATAGTAAATCTGTGAGTGAGCGGCTGCATCGTCCTTTGCCTGGTCTACGGTCTTTATGCCGGCATCGGCCCAGCCGAGAGCGACCTTGTTCATGTAACGAAGGCTTGAGTGACCCTTGGTAATGCAATACTCCACGAGATACTCCACCAGGTCTGTAGAAAAATGAAGCTCGTCCAGCCAGTAGAGCACCATATTGGTGTCTGTGGATGAAAGCGTATGCTTCAGATATGTCTCTATAATAAAGAAAAGCTCTGAAATGTCAGGATTCTTTCTAAACTCCTTAATCTCATCAAGTGTGTATTCCTTCTGTGAAGAAGCAGGCTTGTCAGGAGTCTGGCTCTTAAGCTTTTCCACAACAGAATCCTGCATCCGAATATTCGTGGTAGAAATATTCTGTGCAGCATTATTAACCACGCTGTTTTGCAAATTATTCTGTGCAGCATTATTAACTACGCTGTTTTGCAAATTATTCTGCGCGGCATTATCAGCCACAGCGCTTTGTATATTACTCTGAGCAGCCTGCATACCGGATACAGAAAGACTGCAGAGGTTGATTCCAATAATCTGACCATCAGCGCCGGTTTGCACCTGCAAAATGCCCTCAGAGGACCAGTAATTGAGGGCACGTATGATGTCGGCTTCAGTATTGCTGAAATGATCGGCAATCTCTGAAATAGTTGCTATGCCTGCCCCGGAGCCTGTTGCACGGAGCAGATAAAGGTATACCTTGACAAACTCACCGTTTGCCTTTGGCATGTATTGATCTATAAAAATATCTGACACAGTAGTGAATGATGTTGCTATGTCACTGCTAATGTTTATCGCTGTCATATAAAAAACTCTCTTTCGCTTAACCTGTGAGCAATTATAGCACAATATTTTAACCGTGTGAAGATGGTAAAAGTGCTACAAGCCTTGTAAACTCGGGCTTTCCGAGTCCACAAAAAAATGTGGATAACGTGGATAACTGTGTAAAATAATTGAAAAATCAATGTATCACAGGGTATATAAGCTGTTGAAAATTATTTAAAAAATCCACACACAAAATGAGAGTTGTTAACATTTTGTATGTGGATAACGTGGATAACTTATTTCTTAAGCAGGTCTTCGCCGATTTCTACTACATTTCCGGCACCCATTGTTATCAACAGGTCACCGTTTACACAATTTTCTGATAAAAATTTCTCGATTTCCTCAAATGATGGGAAATAGTGCGCATTCACACCTTTTTCGAGCAATAAATCCAGGATATCCTTAGATGAGATACCATATGTGTTCTGCTCACGCGCAGCATAGATATCAGCAAGCACCACAACATCTGCCATTGAAAGAACATCGGCAAAATCATTTAAGAATGCCTTGGTTCTGGAATAGGTGTGTGGCTGGAAACAAAGGACAAGCCTGTCATGTGGATATTTTTGTGCAGCTGTCAGTGTTGCGCGGATCTCGGTTGGATGGTGAGCGTAGTCATCAATGATTGTGACGCCGTTTACCTTGCCCTTGTACTGGAAACGTCTGTCAGCACCGCCAAATTTGTCAAGGCCTGTGAGGATAGACTCCTCATTAAGACCGAGTGTGGTGGATAAAGCTATGGCTGCGAGCGCATTGCTTACATTGTGAGCGCCCGGAACAGAGAGTTTTACGTCGAAAAGTGGACTACCCTGTCTCATAGCTGTAAAAGATGCACAAGCTTTATCGTCATAGGTTATATTTTCCGGATAGAAATCATATTTTGAATCAAAGCCATAGGTGATAATCTTCTGAGGAAGCCCTGCGACAATCTCCTCATAGCGGTCAATCTCACCATTGATGATGGTAGCGCCGCCTGCGAGAGTGTTTGATGCATACTCGTGGAAGGAATGTCTGATGTCGTTGATATCCTTGAAGAAATCCAGATGCTCAGCCTCAATATTTAAAATAATGCTGTAGCGTGGTCTGAAATTCAAAAAGCTGTTTGTGTACTCACACGCCTCAGAGATGAAGTACTCTGAATCGCCCACACGCAGATTGCCGTGGATAGATGACAAAATACCACCTACGGAAATGGTAGGATCTGTCTGGGCGGCGAGAAGAATCTCGCTGATCATGGATGTGGTGGTAGTCTTGCCGTGTGTGCCGGCTACAGCGATAGAATAATCGTAATTGTCCATAATCTGTCCGAGAAGCTCGGCTCTTGTAAGCATTGGAATACCGGCTGCCTTTGCTGCGGCAAACTCAGGATTGCTTTCGTGGATAGCTGCAGTGTAAACCACCAGGTCGATACCGGATGTGATATTGTCTGCGCTCTGGCCATATATGACTTTTATGCCCTTGGCAGCAAGAGTTTTTGTGAGGTCTGATTCCTTTGAATCGGAGCCGGAAATTGTAAAGCCCTCCTCATGCAGAATCTCTGCGAGACCGCTCATGCTGATACCGCCGATGCCTATGAAATGGATGTGTATTGGTTTGCTGAAATCTATTTTATACATTAATTTTACCTGCCTGATTTATTATAATTTATATTGTAACTATTAAGAATCGCTGAGAACAAAAAGCCGATGCGTCATGATTGCATGTAAGCAACAGATTTTCTTGTTCTGAATAGTTACTTTATATTAATTATACAACTAAATATAGTATTTGCAAAGGAAAAATAAGGTGAAAGCAGGCATGACTTTCAAATGATAAGAACCATAGCAGGTTAAACAGATATACGATAAATGGCACTTGTGCAAAATGTCGAAAAAAAAGAAAAATATTATTTGATTTTGTGAAAAATGTTGAAGTGGTAATGCGGCTGTGGTATAATTTTTTTATAAAAATAATTCATCCGGACCATATGAATTTTATGGGGTTAAAGTATATGGCAGTAACTGCAATTTATGCAGCAGCAACTATAATTTATATGGAAACAATTGTGATTTATTATGGAAGCATTACAGATACGGTTATTACAGAAACAAGTGGTGGGGACCGGATGGGCACAACAAAAATTAGGACAGACGAGGAGTGATAACGTGATTAAGAAAGAAATGATAGCCATGCTTTTAGCAGGCGGTCAAGGCAGCAGACTTGGTGTTCTGACAGCGGACGTAGCAAAACCGGCAGTTTCGTTTGGTGGAAAGTACAGAATCATAGATTTTCCGCTTAGCAACTGCATCAATTCAGGCATTGATACAGTGGGTGTACTTACACAGTATCAGCCACTCAGACTTAACAGCCACATCGGAATAGGTATTCCGTGGGATCTCGACAGGAATAATGGAGGAGTGGCAATACTGCCTCCTTATGAGAAGAGCGGCAACAGCGAGTGGTACACAGGTACAGCCAATGCAATCTACCAGAATATGAGGTATATAGACAGTTACAACCCGGACTATGTGTTGATACTGTCAGGAGACCACATTTACAAGATGGACTATGAGGTGATGCTTGATTTCCACAAGGAAAACAATGCAGATGTGACCATAGCAACCATGCCGGTGCCTATCGAGGAGGCCAGCCGATTTGGTATCGTCATAGCCGATGATGATAAGCGCATCAATGCATTTGAGGAAAAGCCGGTTCATCCGCGCAGCAATCTCGCATCAATGGGTATTTACATATTCTCATGGCCGGTGCTAAAGGAAGCATTACTTGCACTAAAGGATCAGGAAAACTGTGATTTTGGCAAGCATGTCATACCATACTGCTTTGAAAACGACAGACGTATGTTTGCATACGAGTTCAACGGATACTGGAAGGACGTAGGTACACTGGGCTCATACTGGGAGGCCAATATGGAGCTTGTGGACCTCATTCCGGAGTTTAATCTGTACGAGGAGTATTGGAAGATTTACACAAAGAATGATGCAATCGAGCCACTTTATATAGCCAAAGGAGGTCATGTGGAGCGAAGCATCATGGGTGAGGGCTGTGAATGCTATGGTCATGTGGAGCATTCTGTTATAGGTGCCAACGTCAAGATTGGAAGAGGCGCAGTAATACGTGATTCCATCATCATGTGTGACACGGAGATAGGCTCCAATGTCACGATAGACAAGTCCATCATTGCCGAAAATTGCAAGGTGGGCGACAATGTGACACTTGGCTTCGGACAGGAGAAGCCGAACGTATTAAATGAGAGCATATACTCATTTGGGCTGGTCACTATAGGAGAAGATTCTGTGATACCGGACGGGGTAAAGATAGGCAAAAATACAGCAATCTCCGGTGTTACATACGAAGAGGATTACAAAGACGGTGTGCTTGAGGGCGGAGAAGTTATTATCAAGGCAGGTGACGGAAAATGAAGGCAATAGGAATAATTTTGGCCGGCGGCAACAATAATAGGATGAAGGAACTGACAGCAAAACGAGCAGTACCGGCCCTGCCGGTAGCAGGCAGCTTCAGAAGCATTGATTTTGCGCTCAGCAGCATGTCAAACTCACATATACAGACTGTCGCAGTACTGACCCAGTACAATGCACGCTCACTGAATGAGCATTTAAGCTCATCAAAATGGTGGAATTTTGGCAGAAAGCAGGGGGGCTTATTCCTCTTTACACCTACAGTCACAGCGGACAACAGTGACTGGTATAGGGGCACGGCAGATGCGATGTATCAGAACATTGATTTTCTCAAGAGACGCCATGAGCCATATGTCATCATCAGCAGCGGTGACTGTGTATACAAGCTGGATTTCAACAGAGTGCTTGATTTTCACATCGAGAAAAAATCAGACATTACAGTGGTATGCAAGGACATGATGTACAACGACGATGTCAGCCGTTTTGGTGTGGTACGCATGGATGATGAGTCAAGAATCACAGAGTTTGATGAAAAGCCAATCGAGGCCTTATCCAACACCATTTCCACAGGTATCTATGTCATCAGGAGACGACAGCTCATAGAGCTTTTGGAGGCGGCAGCTGAGGAAAACAGATTCGATTTCGTAAATGATATCCTCGTGCGCTACAAAAATGTAAAGAAAATATATGGCTACAAGATAAATTCATACTGGAACAATATCGCCGATATTGATGCATACTTCAAGACCAATATGGATTTCTTAAGACCTGACGTCAGAAGCTATTTCTTCAGGGAGGAGCCGACCATCTGCTCAAAGGTGGACGACCTGCCACCGGCCAAGTTTAATCCGGGCTCAGACATTTCAAACAGCCTCGTATCAAGTGGCTGTATCATAAACGGAAGCGTGGAGGATTCGGTGCTTTTCAAGCAGGTATTTGTGGGCAAAAACACCACAGTGAAGAACTGCGTGATACTCAATGACGTCTACATAGGCGACAATGTGCACCTCGAAAATTGCATCGTAGAGAGCCGCGGAACCATCAATCCAAACACCTGCTATTGTGGTGAGGATGGAGTCATGATAGTAAAAGAAAAAAATGTAAGATATGTAATTTAAAAACAGACCAGGGGGACAAAAATATGCAGATTACAGACATCAGAATTCGTAAGGTAGAAAAAGAGGGAAAGATGAAGGCGGTTGTGTCAATAACAATCGATGATGAATTCGTGGTACATGACATCAAGGTAATCGAAGGAGAAAAGGGACTTTTCATCGCCATGCCAAGCCGCAAGGCAAACGATGGCGAGTACAGGGATATAGCCCATCCGATTAACTCTGCCACACGCGAGAATATCCAGAATATGATTCTTGAAAAGTATAAGACAGAGATTGAGAATGCATAAAACAGTCAAATGCTGTAGCAAATGTAAATAATAATTTTGGTATGTGTATATCAGACGAAATCGCGCAAGTGCATCGGAGGAGATTGGCTTGCGCGGTTTTTATGTAATAAGGGTTTGATTAGAGAATAAAAAGTAAGCATATATTCATTTTAGACCCTCGTCTTTTACCCTTGTCTTTTAGAGAGAAATTTGATGACAAACTGTCCTCTCTGTGTTACAATCAACTCAAAGCATTATATTTCTGTAAATACGACACCACAGCATATTTTATCGGTGCGTATCACTTTGAAGAGGGCAGACCACTTCGCATTTTTCGACAAAGACATGGAAATTTTCAATGCTTTATGTTACCAGTTAATAGCAGGAAAATTGAAATGTCA
>ERZ824600.3579-NODE-3579-length-14666-cov-20.985080_pt1 | contig 14666 bp, 12 predicted proteins | sample MGYA00519933_ERZ824600 | MGnify/ENA primary metagenome ERZ824600 (study PRJEB31778, sample SAMEA3449178) | human gut metagenome | biome: human gut; feature: human-associated habitat; material: faeces | place: United Kingdom | collected 2010/2012 ... | reverse complement strand
GGCAACTGGCTATCACCCTCGTAAAATAAATATTCTTCTTGCTCAATATCATAAATAGAAAACGAAAGTGCATCCTGTGGAATATCAAGTTCATTTGTATTCATTTGAAAATCAACTTTTTTTAAGACATCTTTCAAAAAGTCAAAACGATAGATACCTGTTTTATACAGTCCAACTGCCGCAACAAGTGATATGAACAGCATTGTTACAAAAATTATTATTATCTTTTTATATTTTCTGCTTCTGCGTTTTTTCATATTTATAATCCGCCTTTCTGCGAAAGGCACCAATCAGGGATGAAAAAGTGCTATCGCTAAAATAGAATGTATCTATAAATGAGCATCACTAAAAAATGCACAAAAAGATAGGACAACAGTCCCAAAAAGAGTTATAATGTACTTGTGACCTACATTAACTCAAAGGAGTGTTGTACTATGAAAACAAGTATACACTATTCTGAAGAAATTTGCAAGAGATTGGAAGCAAAAAAATTGACGGAAACCATTTCGCCCTATGCGATGGAATACATCAATACGATCATGCTTGCGATAATTCAGATTTTGCAGGAGTTTTAAAGACTCACTCCCCCAAAAACTTCTCCATAAGCGTGTGTCCTTCGCTGATGAAAAGTCCCGTTTCTGCCGCGGTCTTTTCGCTCCAGCCGTCTACGCCCTCTACTTCGCCCTGCTTGTGGTAGATCAGGAAGGGTATGGGGTCGTTGGTGTGCGTTCTCAGCGAAAGCGGAGTCGGGTGGTCGGGGCATACAAGTACCTTGTAATCATCGTACTGCTCCAGCGCCGCAACTACGGGCGTGAGTATCTTCTCGTCGATGAGCTCTATCGCGCGCTTCTTGTTCTCGATCTCGTGGCGGTGACCGCACTCGTCGGGAGCTTCAACGTGTATGTATACAAAATCCTGACCGTTGGCAAGCTCATCGATGCACGCCTGCGCCTTGCCCTCGAAATTCGTGTCGATGTAGCCCGTAGCGCCCTCTACCTCTACAACGTTCATTCCACTGAATTTGCCGATGCCCTTCAGCAGGTCTACTGCCGAGATTATCGAGCCTTTCAGTCCGTACTTTTCGGTGAACGGCATGAGCGACTTGCGCACACCCTCGCCCCAGAACCACATAGAGTTTGCGGGACGCTTGCCTTTAGCCTCGCGCGCCTTGTTTACAGGGTGGTCTTTCAGCAGATCGTAGCTTTTTACCATCATATCGTAAAGTTTGGCGGCGTTGGGGTGGCTGGGGATATATTCCTTTATCGGCTTGCCCGTGATGTCGTGCGGCGGGGTAAGTGTGCCGACATCGAGCGTGCCCTGATTCCAAATAAGGCAGTGGCGGTAGCTTACGCCTGCGTAAAGCTGAAACTCTTCGGAGTTGAAATGCTGAGCCAAAAATTCGATCAGTATGCGCGCTTCCTCGGTGGAAATATCGTCGGCGCAGTAGTCGAGAATGGTCTTGTCCTCGTAATTTTCCTCATCGGAGAGGGTAACGAGATTGCAGCGGAAAGAAACATCAGTCGGCTTCATATCAATGCCGATAGAGCCTGCCTCCAGCGGGGAGCGTCCCGAGTAGTAGATAGCGGGGTCGTAGCCGAGTATCGAGAGGTTAGCGACGTCCGAGCCGGGTTTCAGCCCATCGGCAACGCTCTTTACCAGACCAACGGTAGCTTTTTTAGCCAGCTTATCCATAGTAGGCTTATAAGCGGCCTCCATAGGGCTTTTTCCGCCCAGCTCTTCGACGGGGTAATCAGCCATACCGTCGCAGAGCATTACAACGTATTTTGTCATAAGTATCTTCCTTTCAAAAGCATTATAAAAAACTTCATAAATATTATAACACAATTTCGACAAGATTTCAATACCTGTTAAAGAATTTTGACGATTGGGGTATGTAGGAAAGTACAAGGAGAGGGGAAGAGCATATAAAAGAGCTGACTGATTTCAGAACGATCAGTCAGCTCTTCGTTTATTTTATCGGTATGAGTTGGAAGATCACTCCCACTCAATAGTAGCCGGCGGCTTTGTGGTAACATCATACACAACTCTGTTGATATTCTTTACCTCGTTTACTATCCTCGCCGAGCATACTTCCAACACTTCGTACGGTATGCGCGCGAAATCTGCTGTCATGAAGTCGGTCGTCGTTACCGCCCTCAGCGCAAGCGTGTAGTCGTAGGTGCGGAAATCGCCCATTACGCCTACCGAGCGGTTGTTCGTCAGCACCGCGAAATACTGACCTATGCTTCTGTCCAGACCCGCTTTCGCGATCTCCTCGCGGAATATCCAGTCTGCGTCCTGCAATATCGTCAGCTTTTCGTCAGTTATCTCGCCCATGATCCTTATCGCAAGTCCCGGGCCGGGGAACGGCTGACGCCATACCAGCGTGTCGGAAAGCCCCAGCTCTTCGCCCAGCTTTCTCGTTTCGTCCTTGAATAACATTCTCAGCGGCTCGATTATGTCCTTGAAATCTACATAGTCGGGCAGTCCGCCTACGTTGTGGTGCGATTTGATTGTCGCTGCGTCGCCCGAACCGGACTCGATAACGTCGGGGTATATCGTGCCCTGCGCTAAGAAATCTACCGCGCCGATCTTCTTCGCTTCCGCCTCAAATACGCGGATAAACTCCTCGCCGATCAGCTTGCGCTTGGTCTCGGGGTCGGATACGCCGTTCAGCTTCGCCATAAATCTGTCCTTAGCGTTCACGCGGACAAAGTTTACGTCCCAGTCGGCGAACGCCGCTTCTACCTCGTCGCCCTCGTTCTTGCGCATGAAGCCGTGGTCAACAAATATGCAAGTGAGCTGGCTGCCGACAGCTTTTGAGAGCAGCGCCGCGAGCACCGAGCTGTCCACGCCACCGGAAAGCGCCAGTAACACCTTGCCGTCGCCGACCTTCTCGCGTATCTCCTTGATAGCAGTTTCAGCGTAATTCGCCATTGTCCAGTCGCCCTTGCAGCCGCAGACGTTTTTAAGGAAGCTGTCGAGCATCGCAAGACCATTCTCGGTGTGGTTCACCTCGGGGTGGAACTGCACCGCGTAAAGCTTTTTCTCAGCGTTCGCCATAGCCGCACATGGGCAGTTGGCAGTGTGAGCAGTGATCTTGAAGCCCTCGGGAATTTTCGCGATGTAGTCGGTATGGCTCATCCACGAGATCGCCTTTTCTGGCATATCCGCACCGAAAAGCACGCAGTCCTTATCATATATAGTTTCAGTTTTGCCGTATTCGGAAGTTATGCAGGTCTTAACCTCACCGCCTAAGGTATGCGCCATAAGCTGCGAGCCGTAGCAGATACCCAGCACGGGGATACCCAGCTCAAAGAGCTCCTTATCAATAGCGGGCGCGCCCTCGCCGTAAACGCTCTGCGGGCCGCCTGTAAAGATTATGCCCTCGGGAGAAAGCTCTTTTATCTCGTCAATGGTTACATTTTTGTATGATTTTACCTCGCAGTAAACATTACATTCGCGCACGCGGCGAGCGATAAGCTGGTTATACTGACCGCCGAAGTCGATTATAAGCACATATTCGTGACCCTTTTGCCTCATTTTAACAACCAATCCTTTCAAAACCGCCAAAAGCGGGCTGATAAAAATACATAATTTATTATAACACAGAAATGGCGATAAAGCAAGTGATTTGGGGGAAAAATTTTGAGGAATCCTGCAACCCCCTGCTATTGACTTTTCCACCCCATCATGCTATAATTTTTTCATCGAAAGGGAGGCGGCAAAATGGCAGTAAAACGCAGACCTGTGGCGGCTAAAGGCGCGCTTGCAACGCTCGGCTGGCTTGTTGGATCGGCAAGTTTCCTCGTGCTGGGCAAAGTTTCCTTGCTCATATTGACAGCTGTTTTCGCCGCAACGCTCACGCTTCTCCGCCGCTCGGACAAGCTGCGCGCAACTGTGATGATCGGCATTTTCGCGATCGTCGGCGGGCTGTACGCGATGCATTATCAGACAAATATTTACAGCAGACTTACCGCTTTCGACGGCAAGACCGCGCAGGTCTGCGGCGTTGTCACCGACCTTTCGTACAGCGAATACGGCACGAATGTCACCGTACGCGGCAGACTCGAGGGCACGCGTGGGCGGTTCACTTTTTTGCTTCCCGACTACGCGGGCGACCGCCATGACCTCGCACCGGGCGACGGCGTGAGCGTGACTGCGCGCATGAAAAAGCCGACTTCCACCGCCACTTTTGACGGCGAAAATTACAGCCGCTCGCTCGGCATCTACCTCACCGGCGGACAAGTTGAGAGCTGGCGGATCACGGAAAAGCGCCGCAGTCCTGCCACATTTTACACAAAATCTCTTTGCAGCGACCTCTCGGGCAAGCTCGCCGCCGCGTGTTCGCCCTCTGCGGGCGGATTTCTGCGCGCCATGCTCTGCGCCGACCGCTCCGCCCTGCCCGCCGCCGAAAAAGCAGCCGTTTACCGCAGCGGACTAGGGCACATTTTCGCCGTTTCGGGCCTGCACGTTGTCATTCTCGCGATGTTCGTTAGCCTGCTGCTGCGCCCCCTGCCGCTAGTCCGTGCTCGCGCCGCCCTGCAAATCGCCTTTATCTGGAGTTTTGCGCTCTTCGCGGGCTTTTCACCGTCCGTCACGCGTGCCTGCATCATGACCAGCGTTTCGCTTACCGCGCCGCTTTTTCGCCGACGTTCCCACACCGTGACCTCGCTCGGGCTGGCGGCAATGCTGCTGACTCTCAACTGCCCATATGCGCTGACATCGGTTTCATTTCTTCTGTCATTTGCCGCAGCGTTCGCCGTCGGCGTGATCTCGCCAGCCGTCTGCAGGGATAATGTCAAAGACCCGAAGCTCAGAACCGTGATTTCATATATTTGCATAAACGTCACAACTCTACCGCTCTGTGCGATCTTTTTCTCCGAGTTCTCGACAATCGGGATCATTGCGAACATAATTCTTCTCCCGATGTGCAGCATCGCTCTTGTAATTTCATTTATTCATATCATAACAGGCTGTAAACTGCACTTCGTTATCCGTGCGGCAGATGTGATCGTGCAGATAGTCATAAAAATGTGCCGCGTGTTCTCCGCAAAGAGCGTCTGCTATATCGGCACATCCAAGCATAAACTGCTTGTGATCGCAGGCGTTTTCATGCTCAGTATACTTATCTTTGCCGCTATCTCGAAACGGCGCAAACGCTTTTTCACACTTCTGACAAGCGCTCTCTATCTGACGTTTTGCATTACGTCCGCGGCGCTCTCTAAGATCGGCGATAAGGATAAAATCGTTATAATACCCATCGACAAAGGCTACGCAGCAGTGCTTATCAGCGGCAATTGCGGTATGGTATTTGACATGGGTACGCGCGGTCGGGCGGCTTATTCCGTCAACTCAGTGCTGAGCGAACACCATGTTTCAGATATTTACATATACTTGCACGATGAACCGATCTTCAACAAGATCAGCTACGAAAAACGTCTTTACGATAACGCGCAATACGTTGCGGGCGAGGGTGAATTTGACGTTAATATTTTTTCATTCGATGTGCTGAACAGCAGCGTGACAATGCAGTTTAGCGGGAGGGAGATATTCCTTTCAGACGAGCAGATAACGATCGGCAGCGAAAGATTTGACCCAAGCGGGTTCAGCAAGATCTCACAATTTATGGCATAAAAAATCGCTCCCACGGTCGGGAGCGATATTATTTATCAGACTGCGGCGCGCTCGAGGTGCGGAAGCTCGCGGCGCTCGATACGGCGCGTGAAGAGCATGTAGTCCGCGATGACGATGGCGGCGCAGGCTATCCAGATCACGGGTTCGGAGATGCAGATGCCGAAATAGCCCAGTTTCGGTGCAAAGACCGCGGCGGCGACTATCTTCAGCGCAAATTCCACCGCGCTGCCCGTCACGGGAACGAGCTTTCTGCCAACGCCCTGAAGGCTGCTGCGAAGCACGAGCAGAAAGCTGAGCACGAAGAAGAACGAGATGTTCCAAACGATGTATTTTGAGGCGGTCGCGATGACGGCGGGGTCGGAAGTGCCCGTCAGCGCGCGGATCATCGGGCGGCGGAACAGCACCGCGACGATAACCGAGAAAGCGCTCCAGCCCAGCGCTATGAAAATGCTGTATTTTATGCCTTTTTTTACGCGATCCATCTTACCCGCACCGAAATTCTGGCTCGCGAAAGTGGACGACGCCAGCGCTATCGTGCCGAGCGGGAGCATGAAAATATCGTCGATCTTTCGCGCGGCGGTGTGCGCGGTGATGGTGCTCGTGCCGAACGAATTGACCGCGCCCTGCAAAATTACCGAGCCGACCGAAACTATCGCGTACATCAGCCCCATCGACATACCCGTAGTGGCGAGGTCTGAAAGAAGCGGCTTATCGAGGGTGAGCTCGCGGCGGCTGAAAAGCAGCACGCGGCACTTTTTCACGACGTACCAAATGCAAAGCGCCACGGAAACGCCCTGCGAAATGACTGTGGCGTAAGCCGCGCCCGCAACGCCCATCTTGAACGCGCCGACAAAGAGAAAATCAAGCCCGATGTTTACAAATGTGGAAACTATAAGGAAGTAGAGCGGCGTTTTGCTGTTGCCGAGAGCGCGCATCATGCCCGCGAACATATTGTACGCGATGGTGACCGCCGAGAAGAGCATTATAACGCGCATATATTTTTCTGTGTCGCCAATTATCTCGGGCGGGGTCTTGAGCGAAGCCATCAGCGGGTGCAGGGCGATCAGGCTCGCGACGGTCAGCACGAACGCTATGCCTGCCGAAAGCAGGTAGGTCAGCGCGACCGATCTTTTCACGCCGCGCTCGTCGCCCGCACCGAAAAAGCGCGCGATAACTACCGCGAAACCGTTCGTCAATCCGCCTGCGAAGCCGATCATCAGTCCGTAGACGGGGGCTGCCGCGCCGACTGCCGCAAGCGCGGTGTCGCCGAGAATGTTGCCTATTATCGCTGTGTCTGCCACATTATATAATTGCTGAAATATATTGCCGATGAGTACAGGCACTGCGAACCATATCAGATTTCGCAGAATGCTGCCCTCGGTCATGTTGAGCGAAGCTGTTTTACTTTTCATACCTTTCACTTTCCTCCCGCGCCCTGCGCTTTAGTTGTCATTTTAAAAACCATCTTTTTGCGGTATTTATGATAGCAAAATCGACACGAAAAGTAAAGCACTTTTATTGTTTTTTCGGCATATCTATTGACTATATTTCTGAAATTTGTTATAATATTTTTGGGTGATTTTATGAAAGACAATATTGAAAGACAGCTTGCATATCTGGAATTTGCAAACAGAGAAAACAGTTTTCGCCACCACCGTTACAGCGATGAAATGCTGCAATACGAGCTTATCCGCGACGGCGACCCGCGCGCAGAAGAAGAGGCGGAGCGCATGATACACTCCGCCGAAATGGGGCATCTCTCAGACGACCCGCTGAAAAATCTTCTGTATCTGCTGATATGCAACATCACGCTGGTAACGCGCTTTGCGATAAGCGGCGGCATGGAGGCGGAAAAAGCCTACAACGCCAGCGACCTCTACATCAGAAAATTTGACGGCGCGCGCACCACCGCCGAGCTTTACGCCCTGCACCGCGAGATGATCGCCTACTTCGTGAAAGCCGTCGCCGCCGCGAAAAAAGGGCGCATCTGCTCGCGGCAGATAGTCGGCGCGGTGGAGTACATCGGCACGCACCTGCACGAGCGGATAACCGCCACCGCGCTTGCGAAAACCGCGGGGCTGAACGTTTCGTACTTTTCGACGCTTTTCAAGCGCGAGGTCGGCATGAGCGTTACAGAATATGTCATTTCAAAGCGCATGGAGGCGGCGGAAAATATGCTGCTTTACTCCGACTACACGCTGACGGACATTTCCGACATTTTATGCTTTTCCAGTTACAGCCATTTTGCACGCACGTTCCGAAAATACTACGGCGAAAGCCCGAAGCAGTACCGCAGCGAGCATTTCCGCGCAAACGGCATGAAGTAGCGTCAATATTTTCTTTGCAGCACCGCGAAAACCGCCGAGTAGACGACCAACATTCCGCAAAGAACGAGGGATACGCACATCGCAAGCTCTTCACGTCCCATGAATTTCAGCACCAGCACGGCGGCCGCCGAACCGAGCGCCGAGATGTGGAACGCCCATGCGCGGGCGCGGATCGCGATGAAAGAAACTCGCTCGTCCTTTTGGCTGACGTCCATCTGCTTCGCAAGACCGGGATCTCTGCGGTACTTTACACCGTTGATAAGCCGCACCAATCCGACCGCCGCGATGCCGCCGCCGAAACCCGACCAGAACGAATCAAGTGTGCCGATACAGCTGAGCACTATCAATACTATTCCTGCCGCTAATATAAATGTGTACCATATCATCTTTCTTTTGCTATACATATCTCATTCCTCCTCAAAAATAAATACGTCCTCGATCCTCAGCCCAAAAGCCTGAGCAATATTGTGAGCCAGCATGATAGAGGGGTTGTACCTGCCGTTTTCGAGCGAGATTATCGTCTGGCGGGTAACGCCGAGCCGCTCGGCAAGCGCCTGTTGAGTCATTTTGTTCTCCCTGCGCATGTCAGCTATTCTGTTTTTCAAGCCATGCACCTCCCAAAATGTAAAGCTTGCTTTACAATATCATTATAGCACCTGTCCGGAAAATGTCAAGCTTACTTTACATTTTTAGATGTAAAGTATTCGTGAATGAGAATGTTTACAAAAGATAATATTATTGCACATCTGTACGATAGATGGTGACTGTCAAACCGTTATCGGTAGTTTCGATCATTGAGCGCAGAGGAACTTGCTCGAGAAAAGCAAGCGTGCGGCTGTCGGTAACGATAAACGGCATGCAGTTATCCGCTGCCGTACCGCTGTTTTCTATGAAAATGCGGCACTTTTCGCCCTCGCAGTCCTCGCCCTCGAGCATATAGCGCGCCGAAAGCTGCGCGCCGCCGCGGGTTATCCGCTGGCTGTCTACACCTGTGCCGATAATATCGCCGCTGAAATACGGGCCAAAAGCCTTGCCGCCGAAAGGCACCATCACTACAGCGCACTTACCGCCCATGACATTATACGGTGCGCCGCAAACGATCTTGATCGTCATGATGAGCGATCTTTTTGAAAATTCCATAATTATCCCACTCCCCACAAGCACCGCCGATCAAGTCATTTGACTCTTGACAAAACAGCGGTGCGTATAGTATAATTATATATGAAAACACTGCAAATTGCAAGGCATATCAGACCGAAATGAAAAATTTCATAAATCGACCGAAAGTTGATAAATGTATAATTGGAGGAAAATTATGATAACAATACAGATCAAGAAGATCGCGCTGCTGCTGACGGCGGGCGCAATGCTGACGGCTGCGGGCTGCACATCTAGCGATGACAGCTCTGCGGAAAAGACATCATCGGCGGCTGAGAGCACGTCGCAGGATACGGAAAGTGCTTCGGAAGCCACGAGCAGCGGCGGATTTAAGGTAGACGGCACAAAGCTGCTTGACGCGAACGGCAACGAATTTATCATGCGCGGAATAAACCACCCGCACTCGTGGTACGCCGACCTTGATGGAACGGCATTCCCCGCGATAGCAGGCACGGGCGCGAACTGCATAAGAATAGTGTGCTCTGACGGCGGACAGTACAGCAAAGACAGCCTTGAAACGCTGGAAAAGCTGATACAGCTCAGCATCGACAACGACATGATCGCGGTGCTGGAAGTACACGACGCGACGGGCAGCGACAACGTTAGCGACATCAGCGCGGCGGCGGACTACTGGGTAGAGATGAAGGACGCGCTCATCGGCAACGAGCAGTACGTTATCCTAAACATCGCGAACGAGTGGGTAGGAAGCTGGAACGCGGACGTATGGGAAGAGGGCTACACCACGGCGATACCGAAGCTGAGGGAAGCGGGTATCAAGAACACGATAATGGTAGATTCGGCGGGCTGGGGACAGTTTGGCGACTGCATAGCGCAGAGCGGAAAAGCCGTTTTCGACTCAGACCCCGAAGGCAACACGATGTTTTCGGTGCATATGTACGGCACGGCGGGCAAGAACGCGGAGACCATCGAGAAAAATCTGACGAACGCGACCGATCAGGGGCTATGCGTATGCGTGGGCGAATTTGGCTACACACACTCGGACGGCGACGTTGACGAAGCGTACATAATGGAATACTGCGAGAAAAACGGCATCGGCTACATGGGTTGGAGCTGGAAAGGCAACAGCGGCGGGGTAGAGTACCTCGACATAGCGAACGAATGGGACGGCTCGGTGCTCTCTCCCGACTGGGGCGAAGTGCTGGTGAACGGCGAAAACGGCATCAAAAAGACCGCTAAGAAGTGCAGTGTGTTTGAGTAAAATTACGGCGGATATAAAAATGTTTTTGGCAGATCAGGCGTAAAGATAAGTTACAAAATAATTTAATTAAGGAGAAAAGATTTATGAGATCACATCGCTTTTTGGCATTAGCCGCAGTATTTACACTCAGCACTGCATTATGCTCATGCAGTAATGTCGGTAAAACAACATCGGAGGAAAACAGCGCTTACGATGTAAGTGATGATAAAACATCGACCGGATCTGTCTTTATTGACGATGCATCTTCGGAAAATTATTCGCAGGTGGATCTGGATACGGAAAGCATCGGCGAAGAAAGTACTATTGATAATACGATGGGATACATATCTCCATTTTCTGATACCGTTTGTATTTATTATAAACGCATTTCAGACCATGAGATCATGACGAATGATGGAAAGCTTAAAGGAAGCTTTACATACGAGGTGAATGAAAGTAAAAACGAGATCGAATTCACAACAACGTATGAAAACCTCTCAGACGAAAGTATATGCGCCGATTTCAGGCCGAGTATACCGTTTATTTCGGATAAAAAGGACGATTCAAGCCCGATCGTCACCGCCGATTTCGATGGTCATACGATTGCTCCCGGAGAGAGCTATTCCTTTACGACCAATGTTGAAATAGGCGAGTATAGTGAAGTCATGCTGGATTACAAATTTTGTATATCAGTTGACCCTGATACATATGTATATGAAAACGGTATGAGCGTAAGTTATACACCCGAAGCAACTGTTTTTCCGTTTATTATTCATCTTTTTAAATAGGCCGATGAATTTTCGGGTGCAGGTATCTAAATAGGAGAGTTTTGGCGAAAACGCGTACATCTAGATAACCTACGATCAAGCGAAACGTAGAGTGAAGAATTTAAATTATAAAAAATACAGCCGTTCCTTGGTGCGGGTTATTCGCATGGGGAACGGCTGATTTTGTTTTATTTTAAATTGATGAGTTGAAGTTTAAAATTATTATAGATAATTGCATATAAAATCAGGTAAGAAATCATTACTAACATTATTCAATACAATAATCTAGTATTAGTTTTTCTATTTTTTTAATTTTTTTCGTTATATATTCAGTTTTATTTTCGTTTTTAGTATATTTTAAGATCTGAATAAGATATGCTCTGTAACCGGACAATTTGTTTCTTGTGCTATACTTAAGTTTTCTTGAATCAAAACCGGTAAAATCTTTTTTCTCCATCTCATAAATTATTTTGTTTATACCTGATAACTTTTTTCTCGACATTCTAATATCAGTACCTACTACAAATCCGTTAAGGTGAATTTCATTTTTATTTCTTATAGTTTTACTGTTATTAACAAGAAAGCCTTTATCACGTATAATTTTTCTGATCATATTTATAAATTTATTACTATGAATATAATCTTTATCAGAAGAAAACAACATATCATCTGCATATCTGGAGTATACAACATTTATTTTCTTGCAGTATCTCTCAATTCTTATATCTAAACTCCTAAATACTAAATTCGACAGAACTGAAGATGTAACAGCTCCTTGAACTATTCCGTTATTTAATGTAGTTATTTCAATTAGATTTTTGATTATATAATTTCTTTCCTCAAGATCTATTTCATCTATTATGTAATATTCAAGAGCTTCTTGAATATCTTTCATTCGTATAGTATCAAAAAAATTAGATATATCTAAACGTATGAAAAATCTTGGTTCCGCTTCTGAGATATGCGGCATTAAATAATCATAATAAGATCTTCTTTTCCTAAATCCATACACACATTCAGGAAACATAAAATTTTGAAATAGATTATTCTGCAGATTATTCTGAGCAATATAAAGAAGATTGTTTTTATCTATAGAATAGATAGTCCTATAACCATTCTTTTTCTTCTTTTCATATCGTCTATATGCAGAAGCTTTATTAGCCGGATGTATACATAATTGTAGATTTTCTTCTTGCAATTTAACAATTTCATTTAAAAACTGCTCTTTACTTTTAATTTTATATCCGTCCATATTTTTTCTCCTAAAAATCACAAGAGAGCCAAAGGCTCTCTTGAAAATGTGAGTACGTCTCAGAATACCGCGAAGCGAATTGCACCGCTTATTATAATCTTTGAAAGATACAAATAGCCATTAAAAATACCCTAGATTCTCTTTTTTTCGTTTCGTTTTCGGCTAGACGAACAAATGTCATAGGGCTGCTGTATATAAAACGTTTATACAAGCAAATTACTACTCACATATATTATTATATCATATTTTCAATTGTTTGTAAAGTATTATGTAATTGAGGAAAATCACTTTTAAATTTTTCTTTTTTTTCTTCCAAACTATTTAATGGGTCGATTATTTTTTTAAAATAGTGATCTAACCATTTTGAGATCCAGCCATCCGTCTTTTCAACTATCACTCTAACAGATATTTTATTAAATTTCGCCTTTTTAAACACCTCAGTTTTTCCATTAAACTCAGATAATATCAAAACACTTCTTTCCCTTAAATCCGTTTCCAAAGCATAAAGATCAGGAGTTTTCTGAAAGTCACCTACTTTTTCATTTAAATAATCGATAAAAAGACCAATGTTCTCATATGTAATAATACATCCCTCAATAGTTGACCAATTAACGATAATATTATAAATGCCACATAGCTTTATTATAAGCGCCATTAGCTTATTATAATTTTCATCATAAATATAGTTTTTCCCGGACGCCAAATCATACTGTTCATTAATCAACCTAGAAATTTGATTTCTTAGTTCTGATCGAATACCACTATTAGTCTGTGGACTTTTATAAAAACAAAATAATTCGGATTTTTTCAACGAATTGTTAGCTAAAGGATTAAGCGCTTGTTCAGAATGAATATTAAACTTTTTCTTATCATCCGAATATCGTAATATTTTATCCATATCTATAATTATTTTATAAGGTATTCCAAGATTCAGATTTTTTGAATGTACCATTCTTAATCTTTTATTATTACCATCGAAAGAATAAAAATGTACTTTCTTAATTTTATCATAAAGTTCTAATATTCTAGGATCTCTAAATAATTGAATTTCAGTCTCGCCTTCTACATATACTAAATAATCGCTAAAATAACATTCTGTTTCCTTGATAGTCACACTATGATTAGAATCAGACAGCCACGATGTATTCATTTTATTTACAACAGAATAAAGTCCCTTTTTATTTATTTTGTAAATACAATAGTTAACCCCGTTATTTGTTAGATCAGCTATAAACTTTGGCGAATGCGTACTTACCATACAAAAGGCTTTATTTTTTATACTGTCATTAAGACATTGTATAAATTCCGTAATTAAATCATTGTGTAATCCGATCTCCGGTTCATCAATTAGAATAATAGGGAATTTGCAGCTTATATCAGACATTTTTGGTATAAGCGTTATCAAAAGCTTTAAATAGGTAAAAGAACTTGTGCCATCTGAATAATATTTCAGCGAATGACCATCAACCATAAATTGATCTCCACCAAAACGCATTGAGAAAGCACTTTTATAACGCGTTTCAAAGTTGTACCTATCTAACGATATTCCTATATTATCAAATGCACTCTCAATATATGATTTGCTCAACGAATATTTATTGCCGTAAATTTTGCAAAATGCGCTATCTAAAATTGACTTATAATCTTCTATGGGTTTTGTTGTAGATAGATCACTTATAATATGCCATAATTTATCCCAAGTATATAGATCAAGATGTCTTGTATCAATATAATACAAAGGAAAAATAGATTTTAGCGTTTTACAAATAGAATCATTATTTATGCTCCATATTATTGTTCCATCTCTAAATTGCGTCATTGTTAATTTTAAGTCATGATTAGCTTTCAAATTAAAATCATTATCTTTATTCAATAATTCGCCTATCTCATCAAACTTCTCACTAAGCTCCTTATTTTGAGAAGCTTTACTTTCCAACAACTTCAAATCAAATAAAATTGATATGATACATTTTTGAACATATGGATTACTACTGTCAATTATTTTTTCTTTAGAATGAAATTCGTTTATGTACTTAAAAAAATAATTTATAGCTTTAAAAATATTTGATTTGCCGGAGCCATTTTTTCCTATAAAACAAATAAGATTTTCTTTTTCGTCTTCAAAATCAAAACTGATATTTTCAATAGATCTAAAATTTTGTATGCTTATGTGTTTGATCATAGTACCACCGTCTTTACACATAAAATCTTCAAATTTATTTTTTACGTAAAAAGTCACTGTGTCAAATTTTCATTTGATTGTTTTTCTAAGTTTTAGCAACTTCGCGCCTTCCCCCAAAACCAACATTACCGCTTCCGTAAATATA
>ERZ824600.3573-NODE-3573-length-14688-cov-35.755894_pt1 | contig 14688 bp, 8 predicted proteins | sample MGYA00519933_ERZ824600 | MGnify/ENA primary metagenome ERZ824600 (study PRJEB31778, sample SAMEA3449178) | human gut metagenome | biome: human gut; feature: human-associated habitat; material: faeces | place: United Kingdom | collected 2010/2012 ... | reverse complement strand
AAAGGCTTTTGGAAGTCAAAGGCAGATTTGCCCCGAAAAAGGAAAAAGAAGATACGTTTTCATTTGGAAGAAAAGCAGAATAGGGAGGAAAGTCAGAATGAAGCAGTTAGAAAAAGAAATCAATGTAACAAGCCAGAGAAACATGATGAAGAGGTACCAGATGTATGGTGCCACAGTATCAAAGCTGACAGAGAAATCACAGAATGACACCAAGAAGGGAGAGAGAAAGTAATGGAATATAGAGATTTTGTAGAACAGGTAAAAGAACAGATACAGGATTTCCTTCCTGAAAAGTTTGCAGATGCTGCAGTTGAGGTCAATCAGATTGTAAAGAATAATGACTGTGTTCTGGACGGTCTGATGGTAAGAACAGAGGAAAGCAATATTGCACCTACCATTTATCTGAATCCATATTTTGAGCAGATACAGGATGGTGCTGAATTGGATGATGTGTTAGCTCAGATTGCAAGTGTGTATCAGTCACATTATATAGATCATGATATAGATGTATCGGCAGTTACCGATTTTGACAAGATTAAGGAAAAAATTGTATGTAAGCTGATCAACGAGGAAGCAAATCAGCAGTTCCTTCAGGATAAACCGTACTCCAAGTTGGAAGATTTAGCAGTTGTGTATCAGATTTTAATGGATAAAACAGGAGAAGGAACTGCGACCATTACCATTACAGATAATCTGATGGATGGATATGGAATCACACTTGAAGAACTGCATGACCAGGCGTTGCAGAATATGGATACTTTGCAGCCACATAGTTTCAAAGGAATGAATGAGACGGTTGCGGAGATGATTGCAGTTGATATTGCAAGAGAACAAAATGTGGGTATGGATGAAGCAAAAGAAATGGCAATGCAGATGATGTCGGATATTCCCGATACCATGTATGTGCTGACAAATGATACAAAAGTAAATGGGGCGGCTGCAATTTTAAACGATGATATCAGACAGGAGATCGCTGAGAAGGTAGGAGATTTTTACATGCTGCCTTCTTCAATCCATGAAACGCTGATTATACCGAAAGATGCGGGAATGGAGTTTAAAGAACTTGAGCAGATGGTACAGGAAGTAAATCAGACACAGGTGGCGCCTGGAGAACGTCTTTCGGATCATGTATATGAGTATGATGCCAAAGAACATGAACTGTTCCGCAGTGACCGGGCAGAGGAACGTGCTAAGCAGAAAGAGGAAAAAGGAGATAACCGTCATGAGCGTGTTTCAGTAAAGGAGAAGCTTGCGGAGAAGAAGGATGCTGTTATTAAAATGAATGCCGGGAAAGAGCATTCTGCACCGGAAAAGAAAAAGGAAGCCGTAATATAGGAGGAGTGGGATATGTATACAACAGGAGATAAGCTATTAAACGTGATGAAAGAGGAAGAAATCGGGATTGCGGAGCTTTCCAAAATTTCCGGTGTGCCGGAGAGAATAATCCTTGACATTATGGCAGGAGTTAAGGAGCCGGAGCTTGGTGCTATGTGCAAGATTGCAGAGGGACTGGGTATCTGTGTCCATGAACTTCGTGCGGATGAGGAGAGTTATGCGGTATCCGTTCCGAAGGATACCCTTGCCAAGCTGATTGTTGTCAGCGAGATTAACGGAGTGGAACTTGAGGAACTGATTAACTGTATTCTGGAAAAAGGTATTGAGGAGCATGGTTTTTATGCCTGATGCCGATAAGTAACTGATCACAGGCTGTAGGGTGCTTAAAGTGCCTTACAGCCTTTTTTACGGAGGTTTACCATGAGAAAATATAAATTGATTTCCGCACTGGCAGAGGAAACAGCAAAAGAAGTCGTGCGGAATGAAGAAAACTGGAGGAGATACCTAAATACTGCTTCCAGATTGTATAAATATCCATTTAAGGAACAGCTTTTAATCTATGCCCAAAGACCGGAGGCAACCGCCTGTGCTTCCATAGAGATATGGAATGAAAAGATGCACTGCTGGGTAAACAAAGGTGCAAAGGGCATTGCACTGATAGATGAGGATAGTTTTTCCGTTTTGAAGTATGTCTTTGATATTTCAGATGTGCATAAGGCAAGAAGAATCGGACAATTCCCTAACCTTTGGGAAATGCGTGAGGAACACATGGAATCGGTGATTTCCCGTCTGGAAAAGACTTATGGGGATACCGACAGGGAAGCCGGGTTTGTGGGACGTATCCGGGAGATTGCCGGACGGATTGCAGAGGACTGTTATAAAGAGCTTGCTTCAGATATGGAATACTTAAAGGAAGGGAGCTTTTTAGAGGAACTGGACGAGCTGAACGTGGAAATAAGGATACGGGAAACCCTTGCCGACAGCATTGCCTATACTGTTTTAAAGCGTTGCGGCATGGAGGAGAGCGAGCTTGCCGAAGAAATAAACTTTCCTTATATCCATGAGTTTAACACAGTGGAAACACTGTCACAGCTTGGCAGCAATGTGTCTGATTTATCCAAGCCAATCCTTATGGAAATTGGAAAAGCAATCGGAGCGTATGACAGGCAGATTGCCCAAAATCGGGAAGAAACGAGAGTAGGCAGGGAACGTATCGACACCCATGAGAAAAATATCGAAAAAGGACTTGCAAATGCATCTGAAGCAGACTATAATGCGTTAAAGCGTGAAAGCGAAAGTCAAGACGAACAATCTATCACACAGACCGGAGAAGCCGGGGAAAGGAGCAAATATGATGAATCTGACATACGAGAAGAACGGGGATTATCAGATACCGATGGTAGCAATGGACGAACAGCCGAAGGAGGTACTGACAAAGTACGGACTGATGAGGAAGAAGTTCTTACAGGAGCACAAGAACGGAGTATATACGGGACTTCTTCTGAGCGGGAAGCTGAAGGAACACTTGTTGATGATACAGGAGCAGGCAGAGGAGAGAATGGAGCTTCTGACCAGACAGATGAAGGAGAGAGAGGGGATAACGGAGCAGATGAAAGCAGAGAATCAGATGCTCTGGGTAGCGAAGATGAACAGCATCGTACACTCGGCAGAGGAGATCGTGATGACGGAACTAATCTACAGTTAAATATCGAACAGCCGGAGGGAACCTATCAGCAGTTAAGCCTGTTTCCGAGCTTTGAGGAACAGGTTGGCACAATCGCAGCAGCGGAAGCAAGTATTCAATATACCATGCCCGCTGCTTTTTCTTTGCCACAGGAGCAGATTGACAGTATCTTGCGTAGTGGCGGCGGTAGGGATAACAGCAGAAAACGTATCTATGCCAAGTATCAGCAGGGTAAGACACCGGAAGAAATGGCAGAATTTTTAAAGAACGAGTATAAGACCACCGGAAAAGGTTTTGAGTTTGACGGAAATCCTGTTTCACTGTGGTTTGATGAAATGGGTATGCGTATCGGTTACGGTACATCGGCAAAGGAAAATACCCTTGCAGTGATGAGTTGGAGCGAAGTGGAGAGCCATATCCGTGTTATGGTGGAGAATGGTACTTATATGAGTGCCAACGAAGTATTCCTTGTGGATGCGGTGGAGCGTGAGAGAATTGCTACGGACATTAACAATTTCTTCCGTGACGGAATATCGGAAATGCCGGAGAGTCTGGAGCTTAAATTTTCCAATTACCCGGCAAGCATGGAAAAGTTGTGTGAGCTTTTAGCCACAACAGAAGGCAGAGAGCTGATTAAGGATGAGCTTGAAAAGGCAAAGGCACAGCTTGACAGCGGAGAAAAGCAGATTAAATGGCGGTATGTGAAAAGACCGGATTATTTATTAGAACAGCTTGCGGATTTAGGTGTGGAAAAGAAAGAATTTCCAGCACTTGATACGGTAGAGGTAAGGAATGAGGACTTTATCACACAGGACGAGATTGATTACAGGCTGGCAGGAGGAAGCGGTTTTGAACATGGAAAATTCCGTATCTATGAGTATTTCATGGAAGGGCATGACAAGAAAGATAACATTGCTTTTCTGAAAAATGAATATGGTACGGGCGGCAGCTCCCACGCACTTCCGGGAAGTGACAGAGCGCACGAGGATCACGATGCCAAAGGTATCCGTCTGGAGAAAGGTAACTATGGCAGTCCTTACGCAAAGGTGCTTTTAAACTGGAATGTAGTAGAGAAACGTATCCGGGAGCTTGTGCAGGCAGATAAATACCTTTCGCCGGAGGGAAAGGAAGCCTATGCACAGTATAAACAGGAACAGGCAGAGAAAGCCATGCAAAAAGAACAGGCGAAGTTGGAGGGTGGTGTAACCAATCAGGAATTAGATAGAGAAACAGGAACTGTTGCTGAAGGAGAACCAAAAGCACCGGAAACCGGAAAAACAGACATAGAGCAGTTAAATAAAAGGCTGTCTGAAATGTCGGCTGTGGTTAAAATCTGCGGAGCATTAGACCGGAAAGATGTGGTTGGCTGGAACGAGAAAACACAGGCAGTCACGATTGCTGACGATGAGCGAGCTTTGGAGGGAAAAGAGGTCTATGATTTCCTTTTTGCAGAAGCGGCAGACTATGTAATGATGCAGACAATCAGCGGCGAAACAGAAAAAGCTCTGGAGATGGACGGTCTGTTAAAGGATGCCGGACAGTATGCGGCACATTATGAGGGCGAGCCTGCCATAGAGCAGACAGAAGAACCGCCTTTGACTGCGGATGATGTTCAAAACCTTGTATTGATAGACCGGGAATATATCAGAGGTACACGAACAACAGTCTATGATTTTGAGTGTGATATTCGTGGGGAACATGATAAGCTGCAATATACGCTTGGATACCATGATGACGGAGAAGGCTTTACCATTCATACGGAGAAGGATGATATTTGGGAACGTATGCCGGAGCCTGAACTGGCACGATTGGAGGGCATTCTTGTCAGGGAAGCATTATATTTTAAGTACCATGATAAAATAGCCGGGGCAAAGAGCCTTGAGGACATGGAGGAGATTCGCTTCAGCATTATGGAAGAAGAATCTCCTTATTTTTCTGCTGTTTCCCAAAGAATATGGGGTGAATATGAACAGAAAAATGAAGAATTGTCCAATCCAATGCAAGAGAGTGAAGTGATTGCCGAACCAGAGCCGCAGAATGAAGCAGAAGCGCCAAAGGAACAGCCACAGATTGACAAATCGGGTGCAGTCAACTTCCACATTGCTCCGGAAACAGAGAAAAGTGACGGGAAAGGCTTTGCGGCAAAAGAAAAATTCCGTCAGAATGTGGAAGCAATCAGAACGCTTGAAAAGATTGAGGGCGAAAACCGTATTGCCACGCCAGAAGAACAGGAGATTTTAGCAAAATATGTGGGCTGGGGTGGTCTTGCTGATGCCTTTGATGAAACCAAAACGAATTGGGCAAGTGAATATCAGGAATTAAAGAGCCTGTTGTCAGCCGAGGAATACGATTCAGCAAGGGAAAGTACCTTAAATGCCCACTATACAAGCCCTGTGATCATCAAGGCTATTTATGATGCGATGGAACGAATGGGCTTTTCCAAAGGTAACATCTTGGAGCCGGCAATGGGTATCGGTAACTTTTTCGGTATGTTGCCGGAAAAAATGCAGGAGAGCAGGCTTTATGGTGTGGAGCTTGATGGAATTACCGGAAGAATTGCAAGGCAGCTATACCCGAATGCCGATGTGAAGATCACTGGCTTTGAAAAGACGGATTATCCCAATGATTTCTTTGATGTGGCAATCGGAAACGTGCCATTCGGTCAGTACAAGGTGGCAGACAGAGCCTACGATAAGCATAACTTCCTCATACATGATTACTTTTTCGCCAAAGCCTTAGATAAGGTCAGACCGGGCGGCGTGGTGGCATTTGTCACCTCAAAGGGAACAATGGATAAGAAAAGCCCGGAAGTCAGAAAGTACCTTGCGCAGAGAGCGGAGCTTCTTGGAGCGATCAGGCTTCCCAACACAGCCTTTAAGGAAAATGCAGGGACGGAGGTTACTTCGGACATTCTTTTCTTAAAGAAGCGTGACAGGGTAATCGACATCGAGCCGGATTGGGTGCATCTTTGTGAAAATGAAGATGGCATAGCCATGAACCAGTATTTTGCAGACCACCCGGAAATGATCATGGGAAAAATGGAAATGGTCAGCGGGCAGTTTGGCATGGAAGCCACCTGTACACCGGATACCACCATTTCATTATCCAAGCAGCTTGAAAAGGCTATATCCCATATCGAGGGCAGCATTGACGAGGTAGAGTTCGATGAGCTTGATGATGAGCTGGCAAGAGAAGCAATCCCCGCCGATCCAGGCGTGAAGAATTACAGTTACACTATCGTGGACGAGAGGGTGTATTACCGGGAAAATTCCATTATGAAGCCTGTGGACGTATCAGAAACGATGGAGCAGCGCATGAAAGGCATGGTGCAGATTCGTGACTGTACACAGGAGCTGATTGACTATCAGTTGAACGAATATCCGGAAGATATGATTAAGAGCAAGCAGGCAGAGCTTAATGAGCTGTATGATGCGTTTTCCAAGAAATACGGTCTGATCAATTCACAGACCAATAAGAGAGCGTTTAATCAGGATTCAAGCTATTGTCTGCTTTGTTCATTGGAGAAATTAGACGATGAGGGCAACTTCAAAGGCAAGGCTGATATGTTTTCCAAGCGAACCATTAAAAAGGCAGAGGTTGTTACAAGCGTGGATACCGCAAGTGAAGCACTGGCGGTGTCATTAGGGGAAAGGGCAAGGGTAGACCTAGCCTATATGTCGGAGCTTACGGGAAAAAGCGAGGAAGAAGTGGCAAAGGAGCTTGCCAGAGTGATCTTCCAGAACCCGGTCACAGAAAAGTGGGAAACCGCAGACGAGTATTTAAGCGGAAATGTCAGGGAGAAGCTGGCAACCGCAAGGGTATTTGCAGAGAACCGTCCAGAGTTTGCAATCAATGTCACAGCTCTTGAGGGCGTTCAGCCCAAGGAGCTTGATGCAAGCGAGATTGAGGTGCGTATCGGTGCCACATGGATTGAGCCTAAGTACATCGAGGATTTCATGCGGGAAACCTTTGAAACACCGGATTACCTCTTTGACCGTAACCTTGTCGGGGTGCAGTATTCCGATGTGACAGGACAGTGGAACGTAAAGGGCAAAAATGCGGATCGTGGCAATTCACTTGTCAATATGACCTACGGAACGAGCCGGGCAAATGCCTACCGTATTCTGGAGGATTCCTTAAACCTTCGTGATACCAGTATCTTTGATACGATAGAGGAAGATGGGAAGGAAAAGAGAGTTCTTAACAAAAAGGAGACCATGCTTGCCAGCCAGAAACAGGAAGCCATAAGGGAAGCCTTTAAGGACTGGGTATTTCGTGATCCGGAGCGCAGACAGACCTTGTGTGCCAAGTACAATGAGCTTTTCAATTCCACCAGACCGAGAGAGTATGACGGTTCCCACCTAAAGTTTCCGGGCATGACACCGGACATTACATTAAGACCGCATCAGCTTAATGCGGTGGCACACCAGCTTTACGGCGATAATACCCTGCTTGCCCATTGTGTGGGTGCGGGTAAGACCTTTGAAATGATTGCTGCAGCAATGGAGAGCAAGCGGTTAGGGCTTTGCCAAAAGAGCTTATTTGTTGTACCGAACCATTTAACAGAGCAGTGGGCGAGTGATTTCCTGCGCCTGTATCCGGGTGCAAATATTTTAGCTGCTACAAAGAAAGATTTTGAGCCTGCCAACCGTAAAAAGTTCTGTTCCCGTATTGCAACGGGAGATTATGATGCGGTCATCATCGGGCATACGCAGTTTGAAAAGATACCGCTTTCAATGGAAAGACAGGCTGCCATGATTGAGCGGCAGATAACGGAAATAGAAATGGCAATCGAAGCGGTCAAGGCGGAAAAGGGAGAGCGTTACACCATTAAGCAGATGGAAAAAACAAAAAAATCATTAGACGCAAGGCTGAGCCGATTGAACGATACTTCCCGCAAGGACAATGTAGTAACCTTTGAACAGCTTGGTGTTGACAGGCTGTTCGTAGATGAGAGCCACAATTATAAGAACCTTTTCTTATACACCAAGATGCGGAACGTGGCGGGCATTGCACAGACAGAAGCACAGAAGTCCTCGGATATGTTTGCAAAGTGTCAGTACATGGACGAGCTGACAGGCGGCAAGGGCATTATCTTTGCCACAGGTACACCGATTTCCAACAGTATGACGGAGCTTTATACGAATATGCGCTATCTGCAATACAGTACGCTCCAGAAACTTGGTCTTGGCAATTTCGACAGTTGGGCGGCTACTTTCGGAGAAACGCAGACAGCCATAGAGCTTGCACCGGAGGGAACCGGATACCGGGCAAAGACAAGGTTTGCCAAGTTCTTCAATCTGCCCGAGCTGATTTCACTTTTCAAGGAAAGTGCAGATATTCAGACACCGGATATGCTAAAACTGCCTGTACCGGAAGCAGAGTATGAAAATGTGGTGTTAAAGCCGAGTGAGTATCAGAAAGAAATGGTACAGTCCCTTGCGGATCGTGCGGAGGCTGTTCGTGATAGGAAGGTAGAGCCACACGTTGACAATATGCTCAAAATCACCAATGACGGTAGAAAACTTGCATTAGACCAGCGTTTAATCAACGATATGCTTCCCGATGAGGATAATTCTAAATCCACCACCTGTGTGGACAAGGCATTTGAGATATGGGAGGAAACAAAGGAACAGAAGTCGGCACAGCTTATCTTCTGTGACTTATCGACACCGAAAGGAGATGGTACATTCAATGTTTATGAGGACATTTGCAACAAGCTGAAAGAAAAGGGTGTCCCACCGGAAGAAATCGCATTTATCCATGATGCCAATACGGAGAAAAGAAAAGCGGAGCTGTTTGCAAAGGTAAGAAGCGGACAGGTTCGTTTTTTGTTGGGTTCTACTGCCAAAATGGGAGCCGGAACCAACGTACAGGACAGACTGATTGCATTACATCATCTGGATGTGCCCTGGCGTCCGTCTGACATTGAACAGCAGGAAGGTCGTATTTTACGACAGGGCAATATGAATGATAAGGTCAAGATTTTCCGGTATGTGACGGAAGGCACCTTCGACAGCTATTCATGGCAGCTCATTGAGAACAAGCAGAAGTTTATCGGGCAGATCATGACGAGCAAGTCCCCGGTGCGTTCCTGTGAGGACATTGACGAAGCGGCGCTCTCTTATGCAGAGGTCAAAGCACTTGCAACCGGAAACCCTTACATTAAGGAGAAGATGGATTTGGATATACAGGTTTCAAAGCTGAAGCTCTTAAAGGCAAACCACACAAGCCAGCGTTACCGTCTGGAGGACAATATCGCAAAGCATTACCCGATGCAGATCACAGCCTTAAAAGAAAGGCTTGAGGGATACCGGGCGGACATTCAGACCTATGCGGCGCATAAGCCTGTGGATAAGGACGCTTTTTCCATGAAGATAGGAAACCGTACCTATACGGACAAAAAGAAAGCGGGTGCGGCGTTGATTGATATGTGCCGGAGTGCCAAACAGCCAAACATGGCGGTCACAATCGGAGAATATCAGGGCTTTAAGATGAGCGTGTCTTTTGACTCGTTCTTCTCCAAGTTTACGATCAGCTTAAAAGGAAGTCTGAGCCATGAGGTGGAAATCGGAGCCGATCCACTTGGAAATCTGCAAAGACTGTCCAATGCGTTAGAGGGAATGACCGGGAAAATGGCAGACGTGGAGCAGAAGCTTTCTAACGTGGAACATCAGCTCGAAACTGCAAAGGTGGAAGTTACAAAACCTTTTGCGCAGGAGCAGGAACTGGCGGAGAAGCTAGAACGCCTTGCAGAGTTAAATGCGCTTCTGAATATGGACGAAAAGGGCGATAATGCACTGGATATGGGCGATGATGAGCCGGAGGACGAAAACGGAGAGCAGAGCGCACAGACGCAGGAAAGTGAGCCGAACAGGGCAGAAGATATACAGGCGGTGGCAGAGGAACCGTTAAAGCCTGTTGCAAGTTTCCTGATGTCGGAGCGTATCGCAGAGCATGACAAGGAACGGATGTTAGCAGACGGTTCCAGAGGGCGGGTATCCGTCAAGGAGAAACTTGCCGAGATGAAGCAGAAAATTTCCGATCAGAAGATGCCGGAGAAACCGGAGACTGTAAAGAGCAAAGGAAAAGAAGAAAGTTTATAGGAGGGTGCTATGGAAGCAAACGAACCAAAGAAAGAACAGAACACAGAGGAAATGGACGTTATGAAGCAGTTCATGGAGCTTTTGGGACAGCAGGGCATGAAAGAGCAGTCACAGGACTTTATGGAGGTCTTGCAGTATATCGCCGGGATGCAGTTACAGCTTTCCGCTATGGTGGACGAACTGCAAGGAGTACGGAAGCAGCTTGAAAGGATGCAGGAGAGCCAGCCGAAAGCAGCGGAAAGTCAGCTTTTGGATAAGGTGTCATACCTTCAGGAGAAGGTAAGCAGTCTTGCAGAACGCTTATCGGAATTGAAAGACCATTTGATTGACACCGCAGCACAGGCAGTAACCGCCTTTAAGGAAAAGGGAAGGGAGGAAATGAACAGGGTTCTTCAGAAAGGAATTTCCGGTGTGCAGTCGGTGCTTTCCGGATGCCGGGAGAAGATGGTTGATGTGCTTACCAGTTATGAAAAGACCGCCAACCAGATAGACAGTATCGGGGACGAGTTCAAGCAGATAGGGAACAGCGTAGCCAACGTGGGAAGGCTCTTAACCGGAAAAGGTACAAAGGAAGTGTCGGACGAAAAAGAGGGCGTTGCCCTTACAAGGGTACTGAATATGCCTGTAAAGAAGCATATCTCAGCCTTAAAGAAACAGGTGGAGCGGATTGACGGTGCAGTAGCGAAGCTGGATAAGATCTGTGCCGGACTGGATACCGGAAAGGATAAGGAAAAAAGCAGGGTGTCCGTCAAGGAAAAGCTGTCACAGATGAAAGTGAAATCGGAACAGCAGAAGAAAGAACCGGAAAAATCAAAGACCAAGAGTCAGGAAGCAAGTTTATAAAGGTTTATGGAAAGAGCAGGTAGCAATCTATCTGCTTTTTCCTGTTATGTGGTTATCGTAAGCAGAGAAGATTAAGTGACGAGCAGAGGAAACAGGCAAGGTTGCGATGGAGAAAATCAATTCAGACGAAAACAATAGGCAAATTTAAAGTTGATAAGAATTCACCGATATACCGATATATTTATTAGACTATTCAGCATTACACATCATTACAGTTACATTTCAAAGCATTATAATTGTTTCACTTGAGGATAGATGCTAAAATAAATTTTTTAAGGAAAGAGGTGGTCGTGTGATTAACATAGCAATTTGTGATGATGAAAAATACATATTAGATAAAATCAAAAAGCTGGTATTTGATTTTTTTCATAGAAAAAACGTAGAAATAACTGTTTCACAATTCGGGAGTGGTGAGGAATTACTGAGACACAACAAAAATATAGATATTCTGTTCTTAGATATTCAAATGGATGGAATAGATGGGATGGAAACTGCAAGGAAGATGCGTAGTCAAAATTATAAAGGATACCTAATTTTTATAACAGTTCTAAAGGAAATGGTGTTTCAATCCTTTGAAGTCCAGGCATATGATTATCTGGTAAAACCGATTGAAGAAGAATGCTTTGAAAAAACGATGGAGAGATTATTTTCTGCTATGCAAAATGCAAAAGACGCAAGTTTGCTTGTCCAAAAGGGATACGAGAGTAATATTATTGCCTTTGATGACATTGTTTTTTGTGAAATTATAGACAGAAAAATATATCTGCATCTAAAAACGGAGGAAGTTATTGATTACTATGACAGAATTGAAAATCTTGAAACAAAACTAGATGGGAGATTTTTTAAATGCCATAGAAGTTATTTAATTAATTTGAGCCATCTGAAAAGTTATAAAAATGGGATGGCGTATATGATAAATGACAAACAGATACCTGTATCACGCTTACGGAGCAAGGAATTTTCAAGTGTTGTTTTGAAATATATGAAGGAACGGAGAGTGTGAAAGAATGGATGGATTAGATATTTTCAATGTATATATTATGGGAAGCATTGAAATGTTGACGGTTTTTCATTTCTTTACCAGATTTCTTAAGAAAAAGGTAAAGTTTATTTATTATATATTGTTTGCCTTTCTTGGAATGACGATTATGATGTTTTTTCCAACCGGCAGTATTATGGAATTATTGGTATATGTTCTGCTGTTGATGGCAGGAGGATTTTTTATATGTAGAACATACAATATATTTGTCGGGTTATATGCAGTTGTAATGATTGAAATAATGCACTTATGCTATGGAGTTTTTAATTCGATTTCGTGTATTTTATCTCCCTTGTTTTTTCAGGAAAATCCTAAAGCGGTTAGCGTTTTATTTATGGTAATGAGCAGTATTTTAGCTCTTGTTACATCTGTTTTGTGTTATCAGGTCATAAATAAAAATTTTTCATATGATGAAAACGTTGGGGCAAAATATGTTCTTCTGATTTTAATACCGACTTTAGTGATTTTTTTGGTAAGTGAATATATTAGTTCAAATATTTATGGACATACGATTACGATACAAGCAGATGGGAGTTTACCTAGCATAAGTCCGTTTCCATTACTGTTTATACAGATATTGGGGATAGCCAGTCTGTTTTGCATCATGTTTGCGTATAAAAAATTAGTGGATAGTTTTAAATTGAGCAGAGAGCTATCTTTATTAGAACTGGAAAAACATTCTTTAAATCAGTATGTGGAAGAAGCAAAAGTACGTTATGAGAAAACAAAAGCATTTCGACATGATGTGAAAAATCATATATCTATTGTCAAAGAATTGGTACAGAATGGCGATATAGATACAGCATTGCAGTATATGAGTGATATGGAAAATTTAACAGCAGATATGTCATTTCCGGTAAGTACAAATAACCCTGTACTTGATATTTTAATTGGAAATAAGTTAGGGATAGCTAAGAGCAATCAGATAGAAGTACAATGTTCATTTATTTCTCCATATCCATGTGGAATTGCTGATATTGACTTTTGTATTATTTTTTCTAATGCATTAGATAACGCTATCTCAGCTTGTAACCGAGTGCCCCATGATAATCAGAAATATATTCACATAACAGGAAAAGTGCAAGGTGATTTTCTTTTAATTGAAATAATTAATAGCCATAGTGGGAGAGGGAGCATTCGCAGTGGGACAGGACTTGCTAACATAAAAGCAGTTGCAGAAAAATATCATGGAGCAATGGAAGTAAGAATAGATGGAGATATATTTGTTTTAAGTGTTCTTTTAATCATTCCGCAACAATCAGAAAGCATTTCACAACAAATCTGTTAAAAACAGATATATGAATGACGAATAAGAGATTGTAAAAACATTATAGTGTATTAAAGAAAAGGAGGACGTTTTATGTCAATGGAAATAAGCAGTAATTATAAGGATTACAAAAATGAGTATTTAGATAGGGTACAGACAGGGCAGGATAAAGTAAAAGAAGCTTCACAAGATCAAAGGGGGGAGGATAAAAACGAAGGTATTCCCGTTCCAAAGGACGAGTATATTAGTAGCGAAAAATCTGGTAGCAAGCCAAGTGGTCTGTATCGTTTAGGGCAAGATGAAAATGGTAATCCAAAAGTAATGTATGATGATCCTAAGAGAGTCGCAAAGGCGAAAGATGTTCAACCAAAGGAGGAGCCAGCGAAAAAGGCAGAGAAATGTACGACAAATACAGATAATGTTGACAGAGAGATTGAGAAACTCAAGGAGGAAAAGGAACAGCTTGAACAGCAGATAAAGGCTGCGGCGGGGGACAAAGAAAAGGTTAAGGTATTGGAGAAAAAGCTGGCTCAGATTGAGGGGGAGTTAAGCCATAAAGATAATGATACATACAGGAGAAAGAATGCAGTAATTTCTTAAACAAATTATGAATATGAGTGGGTGAATAAGAGGGAAAGGCTTTATTCACTCCTTTTGCAAAAGGAAAGAAGTTCAGATTAAGAGTAATTGCAGAAAAGGATTTCGATTCTATATCTCAAGGAGGACAGAGAGATGATGAATGGAAGGCATTCAGAATACAGGGAACATTGGATTTTTCCTTAATCGGAATCCTTTTAAAAATATCTTGCCTGATGGCAGAAAATAATATAGGCATTTTTGCTATATCTACGTTTAATACGGATTATGTTTTAATAAAATCAAAAAATTTTTCAAAAGCAATAGAGCTGTTGTCAAAAACAGGGTATAGAGTTGCAGAATAACAAATTGTTAAGAGGATAGCAGTTTGGAACAACCGGAAAAATAATTTCCTTTATAGCATATAGGAAAAATAAATAAGAAAGATCAAATAGCAAGTACCACATTGTTTGGTTGGATATAGGAATTATTCTTTTGTATTGACCAGAGCTTTAGCAGTAGATAAATGTAATAAGGCAGGTGATGTGTATGGGAAAATGTTAGTTCTGACATTTGAGGATAATGAGGATGCTATGATGAACCGCATACTATCGTTTATAAATACCAGAGATGAAATTACTCAGATGTCAGATTTGAATAATCATCTGTTGAATTTCAAAGGTCTTCTGATTGACGAGGTTCAACGGGTGATAATTCGGGAGAATCAGGAGATAGATCTTACCTATACCGAGTTTGAAATCTTGAAGCTTCTTGCAAAGCATTCGGGAATAGTGTTCAGCAAGGAACAGATTTATGACATTGTGTGGAAGGAATCCTA
>ERZ824600.3569-NODE-3569-length-14704-cov-8.185269_pt1 | contig 14704 bp, 10 predicted proteins | sample MGYA00519933_ERZ824600 | MGnify/ENA primary metagenome ERZ824600 (study PRJEB31778, sample SAMEA3449178) | human gut metagenome | biome: human gut; feature: human-associated habitat; material: faeces | place: United Kingdom | collected 2010/2012 ... | reverse complement strand
ATGATCTCTTTTTATAATATTCCACCAATAATTTCCGTCTTCAAACTACAAATCAGAATTTTGCCGTGGAAATACAACCGTAATCTTTGTTCCTTTTCCCACTTCACTTTCTACTTCCATCTCTGCATGATGGAATTTTGCTCCGTGTTTTACAATGGATAATCCGAGTCCTGAGCCTTCTTTTTGGTTTGAATGGCTCTTATCTACACGATAAAAACGTTCAAATATACGATCAATGTCTTCTTTTGGAATACCAATTCCGGTATCTTCTACAATAACTGTTGGGTAATCGCCCATTTTTGAAATCGTGAATACGACTTCTCCGCCAGGATGATTGTATTTAATAGCATTCTCACATACATTAAAAAACATTTCGTAAAGGATCTGTGTAACTCCTCGGATCTTCGTATGAATTCCGCGGATATGAATAGCTACATTTTCTTCTTCACTTCTTCGCTTCAGATCATTCTTGATACTGAATGCTAATTCATAGAGATCGACATCTTTCCAGTCTAATTCCACTCTATTTTCATCAAGTCTTGAGAGTTTGATGATTCCTTCGATCATCGAGATCAATCTTCTTGCTTCATCATAGATCGTTGCAGAGAATCTTGGCATGTCTTCTGGTTTCACCAGCCCATCTTTCATTAATTCAGCGTATCCTGAAATCGTAGTCAATGGAGTTTTTAGTTCATGGGATACATTGGCTGAAAATTCTTTGCGCATATTTTCTGCTTCTTTGATCTCTTTGATCTGTCTTTCTATATCCATATTCTGTTTTTCAATCTTATCAAGCAATGGCGTCAACTCACTATATGTTTTGTTCTGTTTTGGATGTATCAAATTTATCTGGTTGATCGGTTCTACGATACGATCTGTCGACATTCTTGATAATATCACAGATAATATCGTTACAACTGCAAGAATCAAGGCGATGATCGGAATGATATCTTCCATCTGTCTTACGATCGTCTGGGTCTCCCTGCTCATCCGCAGAATCGTTCCATCTTTTAACTTCAGCGCATAATAATAAGTCTGTTTTCGTAATGTCATTGACATACGAGTATCTTCCCCATGTCCATGTTTAAATGCTTCTTTGACTTCTGTACGATTCTTATGGTTTCCCATGGATTTTTCTTTCCCGCTGCTATCATAAATAACCGTTCCATCCTTAGCGATCCTTGTAATCCTTGTGATTGTAATATTTTTATATTTATCGAGATTTTGCTGATCCTCAAAATTAAGTGAAGCCGCCAAATAGGCCGCCTCATCTTTCATTCCTGTTTTTATCTGTTCCATATAACGATAATATGTAAACATTCCAATAAGCGTTGTCGTGATCAGCACAGCTACAACTGCGATGTATACCATGTTGTTTAATATCTTTTGTTTCATTTTCATGATTCGTTGCCTCCGATCCGGTAACCGATTCCTCTGACCGTCTCGATAAGCTTTCCACATTCTCCAAGCTTCTGCCTTAATGAACGAATATGAACATCGACAGTTCTTGTCTCACCATCAAAATCATATCCCCAGATATTTGTAAGCAGCTGATCTCTGTTTAATACATTTCCTTTACTCTCTACCAATAAACATAATAGTTTAAATTCCTTATTGGTTAATGTCACTTCATTCCCACAGGATTTTACTTTATGTTTATTTGGATAAATCTTTAATTGTCCAACAATGATCTCGTCTTTTTTTTCATTTCTGCTGGAACGTCTCAATACCGCTTTGACTCTGGATACAAGTTCCATCATTCCGAATGGTTTTGTAATATAATCATCTGCCCCACTATCAAGTCCGAGTACTTTATCATACTCTGTTCCCTTTGCTGTCATCATAATGATCGGCAGATCTCTGGTCGCTGATTTTTTACGAAGTTTTCCTAAAATCGATATTCCGTCTTCTCCTGGAAGCATAATATCTAATAATACCAGTTCTGGCTTCTCTCCATCACTTAAAGCTTTTAAAAACTCTGATCCATTTTCAAATCCACAGGCATCAAATCCGGTACTTTGTAAGGTATATGTCACCAGTTCTCTGATATTCGGATCGTCTTCTACAACAAAAATCACAAGCTTCCTCCTTTATATTCCCCAGTGATCGCAAATTCGACCCATTCTGCGATATTGCTTGCATGATCTCCGATTCGCTCAAAATACTTGGCGATCATGACGATGGCTACACACTCTTCTCCTTTCCCAGGATCTTCATGAATCAATGAGATTGTTTCTTTCTTGACTCTGTTAAATAATTCATCAACAATGTCATCTTGTTCGATCACTTCATGAGCGATCACCAGATTCTGTTTAATAAAAGATTGTATGCTCTTGCTTACCATACTGATCGTAGCTTTTGCCATCTTATCAAGATGTGTGTTCCCTCTGATCGTAAGAACTTCTGCATCTTTTTTAACGATTCCAGTAATATCACATGCCTGGTCTCCGATACGTTCCATATCAGATACCATCTTCATAGCTGCTGAGATAACACGCAGATCGCTTGCCACTGGCTGTTGCTGCATCAGAAGTTTCATACAGATACGTTCGATATCCCTTTCCTTCTGATTGATTTCTTCTTCCATTGTTACAATATCATCCATCAGTTCTTTATCTCTTGTCGCAACGATCTTGGCCGCAGCTGTGATCATCTCTTCACATAAAGAACCCATGTCGATCATCTCTTGATTTAACCTAAGCAGCTGTCTGTCGAATCGATTTCTCATCTAAATCACCCAAACCTTCCTGTAATATAATCTTCTGTTCTCTTATCCTGTGGCATAGAAAATAGCTGATCTGATTTTCCGTACTCTACCATCTCTCCTAATAAGAAGAATGCTGTATTATCAGAAATTCTGACTGCCTGCTGCATATTATGTGTTACCATGATGATCGTATACTTTGATTTTAATTCTACCGCAAGATCTTCAATTTTGGAAGTAGAAATTGGATCAAGAGCTGACGTTGGTTCATCCATTAGTAAAACTTCAGGTTCTACAGCTAACGCTCTCGCGATACAAAGTCTCTGCTGCTGACCTCCAGAAAGCCCTAAAGCGCTTTTCTTTAAGCGATCTTTTAATTCATCCCAAATTGCTGCATTTCTTAAAGATTTTTCTACGATATCATCTAATTTTGCTTTGCTTCGGATTCCATGAGTTCTTGGTCCATATGCAATATTGTCATAAATACTCATTGGAAATGGATTTGGTTTCTGGAATACCATTCCAACTCGTTTTCTTAATAAATTGACATCCATGTCACCATAAATATCATCTCCGTCTAATGTTACTTTACCTGTGATCTTACAACCTTCTACAAGATCATTCATTCGGTTTAATGATTTTAAAAGTGTAGATTTACCACATCCAGATGGTCCGATAAATGCTGTGATCTCATTTTTAGGAAGATCCAGATTAATATTTTTTAAAGCCTTGAATTTTCCATAATACAGGTCAAGGTTTTCAACTTTCATTTTACTATCCATAATTGGTTACCCTTTCGTAATTCGTTTTGCGATAAATGAAGATACGGCGTTGATCACAAGCACGATCAGAAGTAACACAACTGCTGTTGCATATGCCTGATTGATATGTAATCCTTCGCATGATAATACATACATATGAAGTGCCAGTGTACGTCCTGATCCCATAACATTTGCAGGGATTTCTGCGATCGTACCTGCTGTATACATTAATGCTGCCGTCTCACCGACGATACGTCCGATTCCTAAAATAACTCCAGATAAGATTCCTGGAACTGCTGATGGCAGGATAATACAAAATACTGTTCTTAGTTTTCCTGCTCCAAGTCCAAAGCTTCCTTCTCTAAAAGAATCAGGCACAGACTTTAATGCTTCTTCGGTTGTTCTCATGATCAATGGTAAGATCATGATCGCCATTGTTGCTGCTCCAGATAGCAGACATAATCCCCATCCCAAAGCTTTTACGAAAAATAACATACCGAATAATCCATACACGATTGATGGAATTCCTGATAACGTTTCTGCTGTTAAACGAACAACCTCAACTAATTTATTTCCACGTTTTGCATACTCTACTAAATAAATTGCTGCAAAAATTCCAAGTGGTACTGCTAATACCAAAGATAATACTGTCATGATCAAGGTATTAATGATTGCTGGGAATACCGATGCATTTTCACTTGTATATTTTAATTCAAATAATTGTGAATTTAAGTATGGTACTCCATTTACAAGAATATAAACGATCAAATATGCAAGTACTGCGACAGTTGCGATCATCGCAACATTTACAAGAAGCCATAATACAAAGGATAACGGCGTTCTTTTATATGATTTCATTCTTTGTATCCAAGACGTTTTATTGATCGCTTGGATCTTTTCTACTGATTCCATTTCTTTCACCGCTTCCATTTTAACGTTCCTCCTTGCTCTTTAATACTGCAAAGCACAGGTTGATCATTAAGATAAATACAAATAATACAACTGCTGTTGCGATCAGTGCTTCTCTGTGAAGGTCTGTCGCATATCCCATTTCAAGGACGATATTGGATGTCAAAGTACGAACTCCTGAGAACATTCCATCTGGGATGATCGCCTGATTTCCAGCTACCATTACTACCGCCATTGTCTCACCGATCGCACGTCCGATCCCTAAAACGATCCCTGCAAGAATACCTGATTTTGCTGCAGGTAACACTGCAAAGAATACGCTTCGCTCATGACTTGCTCCAAGTCCTAAGGACCCTTCATAATAACTATCTGGGACTGCTCGGATCGCACTTTCAGATACTCCGATGATCGTTGGCAGGATCATGATCCCAAGCAAGATAGATGCTGTAAATACACAGTTACCATTTCCAAATATATTACGGAAAGCTGGTACTAACACTACCATTCCAAAGAATCCATAAACAACAGATGGAATTCCTGCCAGAAGATCAACTGCTGGTTTTACTATTTTATACACTTTTTCATTACAAAACTTTGCCATATAGATCGCAGCAAGAATTCCAACTGGAACTCCAACCAAAATCGCTCCTGCTGTTACATAAATACTTCCTATGATCATCGGGAAAATGCCAAAGATTCCACTCTTTGGCATCCAGATCTTACCTAAAACAAAATTTCCAAGTCCGATTTTCCCGATTGTAGGAATACCATTTACGAACAGAAATGCACAGATTAAAATTACTGCCAAAATTGAGGCACATGCTGCGATCAAAAATACGACATGCATGATTTTTTCTGAATATTTCTTCATTATTACCATTCCTTTATATTGATGATTCTTTCTTATTTAATATCTGCCCATTTTGTTGTTTTTCCTGTGTATATATCTTTTACCTGCGCACTTGTTAATTCATCAACTTTACTGTCTTTATTTACGATAACTGCGATACCATCTTTTGCGATAACTGTTGCTTTTACACCTTTTTTAGTTTCGCTGTCTGCAAGATCACGAGATGCCATACCAATATCACATGTTCCTTCGATCGCATTTGTAACACCTGTTGTTGAATCGCTCTGCTGTACTTCAACTGTTACGTCTTTGTTTACTTTTGCATATGCTTCTTTTAATTTTTCCATAACTGGTGTTACTGATGAAGATCCACCAACTACAACTTTACCTTTTGCTCCATTTGATTTGTAAGCTGGTGCCTTTTCGTCTGCTTTGATGTATCCATTATCCTGAATGATCTTCTGTCCATCAGCACTCATAATGTAGTTTTCAAAATCCTGTGCCTGTTTGTTTAATTTGTCTTTTGTTACAATATTAAATGGACGAACAATTTTATATGATCCATTCTTTACATTATCCACACTTGCCTCAGCTCCATCAATCTTCACTGCTTTTACTGTGTCATTTAATGATCCTAAGGATATGTATCCGATTGCTGCCTTATTTTCTGCAACTGTTGTCATCATAACTGATGTTGAGTTTGTGATCTGTACACTTGATGTTGTTTTGTCTACTTTATTTCCGTCTTTGTCTTTTTCTTCAATTCCGAATAATTCGATGAAAGCTCCTCTTGTTCCTGATCCGTCTTCTCTGGATACTGCTGTGATGTTTTCGTCAGCGGATGCTTTCTTATCACTGCTTGAACTTCCGCCACATCCTGTTAAGATGCTTGATGCTACTACTGTTGCTACTGCTAATGTTAATATTTTCTTTCTCATAGTTCTTACTCTCCTTTTGAACTTTGTGTTCGTATCAATTACAGATATTATGTTACTTTGGAAATGTAAAATCAAAAAGAAGAGTTGTGTAAAGTTTTTGTTAAATGTAAAATTTTGAATAGCGGAAATTATTGGTGGAATATTATAAAAAGAGATCATGTGTCTGCAACCCACTTTCGTTCGGACTCTCACGTAGCTGTACTAAGCTCCTGAATGGTCATTCGACCATCCACTCGCTAAGTGCAGACGTGTTCGTACGGTTGCCGACACATGATCTCTTTTTATAATATTCAAATAATTTACGTTATTCAAACTTCTACGGAGTGTGTATGTTTTACTGTATTGGTGTTTATAATAACTTCCTGTCTACCACCACATAAATCAAAAAGCAATCACGTTTAACATACATCCACCAGCTTGAATTCTTTTAATTTTATGATTGAAAGTCTTCAGGTATTTAGAGAAAAAATAAAAGATAGCATGTGAGCAACGATCGAATTCCATAGGAGTTTTGATAGAATCGCAGCTGGATCGGGCGATTGTTTGAGCGTCAAAGACTACTGGTTTCAGTAATTTTCAACGCGAGTTATCGCAGGAGATCCAGCGGATAAGCGTTCTGTCAAAACTCCGTCAATGGAATTCGTGTTGCACACATGCTATCTTTTATTTTTTCTCTAAATACTCGACGACCTTCAACTCATACAATTTTATAATTTTTTGCTGTTAATGTAAATTCCACTCCATCGCTTACATATACTTTATTGTTTTTATCTACAAAAACAGCCTTTGCATTATATTCTTTTAACAATTTCTGGCTTTTCTTTACTCCTAAACTGAAACATGCTGTAGATAGTCCGTCTGCGTTGAGTCCTGAATCGCAGATGATCGTGCAGGATCTGATATCTGTTTTTACACTGTATCCTGTTTTGGAATCTAAGATATGGAAGTAGCGTTTGCCTGTCTTTTTATCTGTAAATGTTTTTTCATAATCTCCAGATGTTGAAATGCTTGTGCCGCTTTTGACTTTGATCCCTCCTAGGACTTCTCCGTCTTTGCCGTTTGGGTCTTGGATTCCTACGTTCCAGTCGGAGCCGTCGGATTTTTCTCCGTAGATGGCGATGCTGCCTCCGAGGGCTACCATGGCTCCTGTGATTTCTTTGTCTTTTTTGATGAGTTTGATGGCTTCGTCGGTTCCGATTCCTTTTCCGTAGGCTCCCAAGTCTATCTTTGTGTCTTTGTCGCATGATAGGATTTCTCCGTTATCTTTGACTGTGACGTGCTGGCTGTTTTCTGACAGATCTCCGCTGATCACTTTCTTGATCTTATTTGCATCTGGTACCTTTGGGTTGCTTGATTCGAAATCCCAGAGTTTGGTTAATGCTCCGATCGTTGGATCTACGGTGTTTCTTCCGTCTGCATAGGAGTCCTGGCTGATCTTGATTGCTTGCTGTAACCAGCCTTTTAGGGAACCTGTGACTTTTGCTTGTCCATTGTTTTTTTCTAGTTTCTGATTAATCTTTGAAACTTGAGAGCTTTTTAGTCTCCATGATAATTGTTGTTTCTCTAGTTTCTTTTCCATATTGATGATCTTTTGTTCTGTCTGTTCTAAGTTGTCGCTTGTTCCGTAGAGTGTGATGTTTGTGACTGTTCCCATTGCAAAGTCTGTGTGGCTGTAGCTTGTTGTTTTCTTTTTGCAGCCGGTCATCATGACTGGGACCATGGTGATACATAGAATGCTTGCAATTGTTTTTTTGAATGCTAATTTCATGGAAGACTCCTTTTGTTTTTTATAAATTAATATACTGCCAGCCATATTCCTTATAAGCTTTGATCTTTAAATTATTTTGTCTGATATATTTTTTCAGTGTTCGTTTTCTTTGTTTCTCTGAAATAGATCCTTTGAGCATTTTCGCTGCTACGATTGGATGTCCTTTGCACAGTTTATAAATGGATTCTTCTAATAATGCTCCATCTTCTGCGTATTTTGTTTTCGTTACTTTATAACCATCGTTTATTTTCTTTAAATACATAACTCCAGGATAACTTCCAGCGGAATAATTCTTTAATAATCTGCCATAACGATAGTATGTTTCACACCAGAAGTTTGCATATATTTTTGCACCATTTTTTGTATCGACAATCTTATAGACATCAATCATTGGAATTATTACAATATTTTCTTCTTTATTGTCTTCATATGTCTTTTTCGTTTCCTCAAAAACTGCTTTTACTCGTTTATCATCTCCTGTGTAATTATATTCTGGCAATTTTGTGTCTATTTTGGTGGTTGCTTGTGTATGAAGATCAATTTGCTCACTTTGTACTTTCGACTGCTTTTCTTTTCCTGATAAAGTATATAGTTTTAAGCCATCTTTGTCTACCACAAGTACGGACTGATTTTTATTTCCTTTGGCATCTTTCCACTCATATAGATGCGGACTTGCTGATACATCCATCGCACGAATCTGATCACCAATCTTTCCTGACAGACTACTTGAATCTTTTATTCTGTTTTTATTATCTTTTATGATTTTCTTATATAAATCATCTTTTTCTTCGATTTCTTTTGTTGGTTCTATTTTAGAAAGTCTCTTTATATTACTATCTTCTAATGAATATGCATAGATTTTTCCACTGACTTTTCCTTGTGATTTATTATAGACGATCATCCATTTTTTATCTTTTGATACTTTTACCTGAGTTTCTAATCCTGGCTTTTCTTCATCTCCCTCACTGTTAAAATGATCGCATCCAATCTTATCAAGATCAACAGATGCCACAATGTTCCTTTTATTTCTGTCATAAACCACACTTCCAACAGAATCTGAAAAAACTGCCAAATCATCAGAACAATAGGATAATTCCATCACTTCATTTTGAAACTGTGTGTAATTTCTCACTCCATAATCAAGCCACGCACAAATCTCTTCCGCTGTCATTGACTGATCACTTTTCTTGATCGTTGCATAAACTTCTTTTTTCTTTGTTGTTGTTTTCTGACTACTTTCCTTCCCACACCCTGTAAACAATGACGCTGCCATAACAGCACTCACCAATAATAAAGTACCTTTTCCTAACTTCCTCATAATGATTCCCCTTTCAATCATCTTATTGTTTTTTTGTTATATATTTTATGAATACAGACTTGATCATCTGTAAAATCAACACAATCACTACAACTCCTACAATTGTAAACATTGCCCCCATGATTCCTTCTATTATATATCCTACATTTCCGCTTCCAATATTCAGATAGGAACTGACTCCCCAATAAATATCATGTCCAAATGCTAATCCAGCTCCCAATCCTATGCTGTTTTTCCACGATCTTTTATAAGTTTTAGAGAAAATAACACAGAAAAGAATCAAAACGATCACAGGAATCGCATCATCTAATATAATATAAATACTTTCTGGAAGCTTCATTCTTATGCTTGTGAAATATCCTGCAAGAACTCCTAAAATGAAATATATTCCAGTAAAAATCCATGCTCTCTTTTTTATCATATCTTCCACCTCCATTTATATCCCTATTATACAAAAGAAAAGCATCAAAAAAGAAAACAAAATCTTAAGATTCTACTACATAATTCTTAACGATTTTGTTTTCTTTTTGTATACATTATAATTCTACAATTTTACCGTCACAGATCGTATATTTCACTTTCCCCTTCAATTTCCATCCAGTAAATGGAGAATTCGTTGCCTTAGATTTATATTCCTTGACTTCCCATTCTTCTTCTGGATCAAATAACACAACATCTGCTGGTTTCCCTTCCTGTAATCTTCCCTGTTCCATATTATACAGTTTCGCAGGATTGATCGTCATCTTCTCAAGAAGCTGCATCATAGAAAGATATCCTTTTCCTACGAGTTCTGTCACTCCAAGGGCTAGTGATGTCTCTAATCCAGTGATTCCGCTTGGTGCCTGATCGAGTGGTTTGTCTTTTTCTTCTTTGGAATGTGGTGCATGGTCTGTTGCTATGATCTCGATCGTGCCTTCCTGTAATCCTTTGATGATTCGTTGTCTGTCTTCTTCTGTTCGAAGCGGCGGATTCATTCTTGCCAGTGTTCCGTATTTTAAGACAGCTTCTTCTGTCAGCGTAAAATGGTGTGGAGATGCTTCTGCGTAGACGTTTGCACCTTTTGCTTTGGCTTCTTTGACGTAGTCTACTGCAACACCTGAGCTGATATGCTGGATGTCTACTTTGGCTCCTGTTTTCACTGCTAATTCGCAGTCTCTTTTTACCATCACTGCTTCTGCCATGTAGGATGCTCCGCCGTAGTTTAACTGTTCAGAGACTTTTCCCTGATTGACTCCTGGCTGTTTGATGTAAGCTGGATCTTCTTCATGAAGACTGATCGGTACATCTAATTCTTTGGCTTTCTTCATGGCTTCTTCTACGAGCTTCTCATCCATCAGTGGAATTCCATCGTCTGTAAATCCACGAACCCCTGCTTTATAGAGTGCATCCATGTCTGTTAATTCTTTTCCTTCAAATCCTTTGGACACAGCTGCTGCCTGCCATACTTTGATCGGAAGTTGTTCACATCTGTCTTCGATCTCTTTGTAAATATCCACAGAATCCACGACAGGCTTTGTATTTGCCATACATACTACCGTCGTAAATCCACCAGCTGCTGCCGCAGCAGAACCTGTCTGTAAATCTTCCTTATATGTAAATCCCGGATCGCGGAAATGTACATGTACATCGATCAATCCAGGGGCTGCGATCATCCCGGAAGCATCAATGACCTGTTCAATGCCAGAGACATCATCTACCTTACCGATCTGTCTGATCCTCTTCCCGTCTAATAAAATATCTGTTACCTGATCGAATCCGCTTTCTGGATCCATCACTCTTGCATTCTTAATTAAAATCATCTCTGCCTCCACGATCATATGTTTTATTTTACCTGTTCTTTCACTGCTTCAGCGACAGTTTCTAAATTATCTTGTGTCAGTTCTTTTTCTGATTTCACGACAATAACATAGTTATTTCCGCTCTTTGATGTGATCGTCCCAAATGCATTGTATGCTGTCTCATCATCAATTTCTTTTGTCATTGGTACAAACGCTACTTCTTCTGTCTCGATCGTATCTCCGATCTCGTAATTATGTCCTTTTTCTTCCAGTGCCATTACCTCATTAGAGATTGTTTCATCTAGATCTTCTTCCATGATCTCCTCAGATTTTCCTTCACACTGCTGAATGCTGACATTCATTCCATTGACTTCAAAACTGTGATCAGAGGCTTTGGTCGTGATCTTCTGTTTGATCGCAAATCCTCCTGCTACAGATAAGCAGATTCCTACAATGGCTAAAAACTTTTTGTTAAAAATAATTTTTCTCATGGTTCTATCCCTCCTTGAATGCTGGCATTTTAGTCAGATATAGTATACCCTATTTTATAGATAAATTGCGAGCTATTTTTTTCTTAATTTTTTCTTTCCAAAAAATATCCCCTTTACCTGATAGAAAAAATTTTGTTTTTGTGTCTTCTCTTTTGGAGCAAGTCTTTTTGCTTCATTTAAAAAGTGGATCTGTGAATTCATATTATCTTCACGTTTTTTCTTAGTTGTATATTCTCCGTTGGAAAGCAGTACCTGTGCCTGAATGTTATCCTGCTTCATCACATTGATCATCTTCAGGATTCTTTGTTTTAACCTTGGATCATAGATCGGTGCTGCGACTTCAACTCTTCTTCTTGTATTCCTTGTCATCATATCCGCAGATGAAATATAAATCTCTGTATCATCTCCAACTCCAAATGCATAAATCCTTGAATGTTCCAGAAATCTTCCGACAATGCTTTCTACACGGATATTCTCTGTCTTCCCTGGGATTCCAGGACGAATACAGCAGATTCCACGAATCAGCAGAAATATCGGAACTCCTGCATTTGACGCCTTCGATAACTCATCGATAATCTTACGATCTGTTAAAGAGTTCATTTTCATAAAGATCCCACATGGCTGAAAGCTTTCTGCTTTCATTTTTTCACGTTCAATCCTTTTTATGATCCCATCCTGAAGACTTGATGGTGCCACAAGAAGATGTTCATACGTTCCTTGAAGATTAAATGTTGCCATATTGTGAAAGAAAACAGATGCATCATGTCCAATTTCTTCGGATGCTGTCATAAAGCTTAAATCTGTATATAATTTCGATGTACTTTCATTGTAATTTCCTGTTCCGATCTGTGTGATGTAATAAATTCCACGACTGTTTTTCTTCGTGATCAGACAAACTTTAGAATGAACTTTGTAATCTTCCATTCCATACATAACCTTACAACCAGCTTCTTCTAAGATTTCAGAATAATTGATGTTATTTTCTTCATCAAATCTTGCCCTAAGTTCCATCAATACAAGAACTTCTTTTCCATTTTCCGCTGCCTCACATAGATATTTGACGATCCTTGCCTGCCTTGCCAAACGATAAATGGTGATCTTGATAGAAAGAGTTTCTTTATCCTTTGCACTTTCTTTCAATAATTCAATAAATGTATCCATGCTGTCAAACGGAAAGGATAATAATTTATCTTCCTCAAGAATCTGTTTTGTCACACTGACTCCTGGAATAAAATCTCTGTTTAACGCTGGTACAAATGGACGATAGCATCCATTTTTTCTCTCTTCTTTTGACACTTTATCTGTCAGCTTATAAACATATTTTAAATCCAATGGCGCCTGGCTTTTAAAGATGTCCTGTTCTGAAATATTTAAACGTTCTGAGAGGTATTTTTTAATCTCTTTATGACGATTGCCCTCAATTTCTAAGCGAACTGGTTTTAATCTGGCCCTCATCTTAATGATCTTCTTCATATGTGTACGATAATCATCCGTTGATTCATAAATCTCATCATCTGGATTGATATCAGCACTTCTTGTAATACATAAAACTGCCTTTTCTTCTACCGTATAATTCTCAAATAATTCATCGCAGAAATACAAAATGATGTCTTCTAAAAGTACATATCTTCTTCCTTCCCCTGATAGAAAGATCATACGCTCCACATCTTTTGGAAGTCCAATGATCCCAAAAGAGATCTTTTCTTTCTTCTTTAAGATCAATCCGATCTGCAATACTTTATTCGGAATATGAGGAAATGGATGCTGTTTCCCGATCACGATCGGAGAAAGTACTGGCAGTATCATCGCCTCATAATATGTCTTTAATTTTTTCTTTTCCTCTTTTTCTAATTCCTCGATCTGACAGCGTTTGATCTTCTTGTCTGCTAGTTCTCTGGATACTTTTGCAAAGATCTTATCTCTTAATTCATACAGTGGTCTGACATGTTTTGCGATCTCATCTAACTGTTCTTCTGGGGTCAGATCCGAACGGATATCTCTGTGATTATCATGGATCAGACTCATTTCATGAATGCTGCCCACTCTGACCATAAAAAATTCATCCAGATTGTTCGTAAATATCTCTAAAAATTTCAGACGTTCAAAAATAGGAACGTTTTTTTTATCTGCTTCTCTTAAAACACGCTCATTAAATTTCAACCAGGATAATTCCCTGTCCTGTGTGTAAGAAAAATCATAGTTTTTGTTCATCATCCTGCCCTCCATCATTCATTCTATTTCCTATGAAAAAATCCGGAGAGATATTGATATTCCCCCGGATTCTCATTCTTATTAATATGCAAATTTTTCTGCAAAATATGCTTTCAGATCTTCAATCTTAACACGTTCCTGTTCCATTGTGTCACGGTCACGAACTGTAACAGCTCCATCTTCTAAAGAATCGAAATCGAATGTTACACAGTAAGGTGTTCCAATCTCATCCTGTCTTCTATAACGCTTACCAATATTACCACGTTCGTCGAATTCACAGTTATATTCTTTCGCTAATTCTTCATAAACCTTCATAGCACCATCGCTTAACTTCTTAGATAATGGTAAGATACCGATCTTAACAGGTGCTAATGCTGGATGGAAATGAAGAACTGTTCTTGTATCTCCGCCTTCTAATTCTTCTTCATCATATGCAGAGCATAAGAATGCAAGTGTTACACGGTCTGCTCCAAGAGAAGGTTCGATCACATATGGGATGTAACGTTCTTTGTTCACATCATCAAAATATGTTAAATCTTCACCAGATGTATTCTGATGCTGAGTTAAGTCATAATCTGTACGGTCTGCGATACCCCATAATTCACCCCATCCGAATGGGAACATAAATTCAATGTCGGATGTTGCTTTAGAATAGTGAGATAACTCTTCTTTCTCGTGGTCACGCACTCTCATCTCATCTTCTTTGATTCCAAGTGTCTGTAACCAGTTGATGCAGTAATTCTTCCAATATTCAAACCATTCTAAATCTTTGTCTGGTTCACAGAAGAATTCTAATTCCATCTGTTCGAACTCACGAGTACGGAATGTGAAGTTTCCTGGTGTGATCTCGTTACGGAAAGATTTACCGATCTGTCCGATTCCAAATGGGATCTTCTTTCTTGATGTTCTCTGAACATTCTTGAAGTTTACAAAAATTCCCTGTGCTGTCTCAGGACGTAAGTAAACTGTATTCTTC
>ERZ824600.3549-NODE-3549-length-14795-cov-6.841384_pt1 | contig 14795 bp, 12 predicted proteins | sample MGYA00519933_ERZ824600 | MGnify/ENA primary metagenome ERZ824600 (study PRJEB31778, sample SAMEA3449178) | human gut metagenome | biome: human gut; feature: human-associated habitat; material: faeces | place: United Kingdom | collected 2010/2012 ... | reverse complement strand
ATCCAAAAATTTTTTTAAATTAAAAAATGAAAATAAAATATTTTTTGTTTCATCTCTACTACATTCTAAAACTATATTTCCACATCTTATCAAACAATCTTTTATTTTAAAATATTTTTCATTTAATTCTTGAATAATATTTTCTTCTAAATTTTCTGTATTATTTTTAATAATTAAATAAATATTTTTTGATGCAGATTTGTTTTTATTATTTTTTTCTTTAATAAATTCAACATAATTTTGTGAATATTTTTTTATTATTTTATTTTTTTCTCTTTGAGATATTTTTTGAATATTTTCTATGTGTTCACTTAAATCTTCTTTTTTACTTTGAATTAAAATTTGAATATCAAAATTACATGTTTTTAAAAATATTTTATATGAATTTAAAATTGATTCTTTTTCCATTTGTGTTTTTAAGTTAAAATTTATTGGATTTACTTTTAAGATTTTTATATATTTATTTTTCTTTAATTTTATAATTCCTTTTTCTAAAATTTTTTCTATTGGAATCCATTTTTGTATTGAATTAATTTTTCTCACCTCACATTTATAGAATAAAAAATTTTTGACTTTAAAATTTCAAGAATTAAATTTTATGTTTTTATTATACTATCTTTTTGTCAATTGTCAAGAAAAACATTTCGACAAAACAATACAAAAAATTTTTTTAGTTTAATGTATAATAAAAAAGTTTTTGAACATAATATGTGTATAAGGTTAATATTAGTTGAGTGAAGAGTAATAATAGATTATAAATTAGTTTATTATTATTCGAGCAAAGATATATATTAGTTTATTGAAGTAGATTAATATATGTCGGCGATAAGAATATATAATGTATATGTAAGCTATATTTTCATGATGAATTTTAAATTTTTATAATATAAACTTTTATTAATTCATCTTTAGTTATATGGTTAAATTATATGTTATGTATTTGAACTAAGATTATACTTGCAGTATATGGTATTGTTACTAGTCCTTAGGGATGAATATAGTTTCTACTATTGTATTTATAGTCGAGCAACTGATTAATATATGTGGTATATAGTTTATTTGTATAGTAATATACATTAGATTAAAATATTATGTATATTAGTTTGAGTTAAGATTATTATTAGCTTTATAGATAATAGCTAAGAGATGTTTTTTCTCTTAGCTATTAATTTTTTTATAAAACTATACATTTCAAATTATATATCAAGATTTTTTACATATTTTGCATTTTGTGCAATGAAGTCTCTTCTTGGTTCAACTTCATCTCCCATTAAAAGAGTAAATGTTTCGTCTGCTTTTATTGCATCATCCATTGTTACTTGAATTAATGTTCTCTTTTCTGGGTTCATTGTTGTTTCCCACAATTGTTCAGGGTTCATTTCACCTAAACCTTTATATCTTTGTAAAGATAAACTTTCTCTTGCAATTCCTTTGGCTTCTAATTCTGCAAATGCTTTATCAAGTCCTTCATCAGTATAACAATAAATATCTTCCATACCTTTTTTGGCTAATTTATATAATGGTGGTTGAGCAAGATAAACATTTCCATTTTCAATAAGTGGTCTCATATATCTAAAGAAAAATGTTAACATTAATGTTCTGATATGTGCACCATCAACATCGGCATCTGCCATTATTATAACTTTTCCATATCTTATTTTTGTGATATCAAAATCTTTTCCAATACCAGCTCCAACCGCAACTATTACCGGATTTAATTTATCATTTCCGTATATTTTGTCAGCTCTTGCTTTTTCAACATTTAACATTTTTCCCCATAATGGTAATATTGCTTGGAATTTTCTATCTCTTCCTTGCTTTGCACTTCCACCAGCAGAATCTCCCTCTACTATGTAAACTTCACACTCTTCTGCATTTTTACTACTACAATCAGCTAACTTTCCAGGAAGTGTTGTTGTTTCAAGAGCACTTTTTCTACGAACTAATTCTCTAGCTTTTCTCGCTGCTTCCCTAGCTCTTGCAGCACTCACACATTTTTCTAATATTGCTTTTGCAACATTTGGATTTTCTTCTAAAAATGTTGCTAACGCTTCATTTACCATTGATTGAACAATTCCTGTAACTTCGCTATTTCCTAGTTTTGTTTTTGTTTGTCCTTCAAATTGTGGTTCTTTTACTTTTACAGAAACAACAGCAGTTATTCCTTCTCTTATATCTTCACCTTGTAAATTTGCATCTTTATCTTTTAATAAATTATGTGATCTTGCATAATCATTAAATACTTTTGTTAATGCTCTTTTAAATCCTTCAAGATGTGTTCCACCTTCAATTGTATTTATATTATTTACAAAAGTATAAATATTTTCAGAATAACTTGTTGTATATTGCATTGCAATTTCAACAGGAACTTCTCCATCTTTTTCAATATAAATTGGATCTTTGTGTAAACATTCTTTGTTTTTATTTAAAAATTCAACAAATGATTTTAATCCACCTTCAAAACAGAATTCAACTTTTTTTTGCTTTTCTGGATTTCTTTTATCTTCAAATGTTATTTTTAATCCTTTGGTTAAAAAAGCCATTTCTCTAAATCTTGTTTCTAATACATCATAATCAAATTCCTGAGTTTCGAAAATTGTATCATCAGCAAGAAATCTAACTTTTGTTCCAGTTTTTTTAGAATTTCCAATTTTTTCAAGTTTTTTTACTGTTTTTCCTTTTTCAAATTTCATTTGATAAATTCCACCATCTCTTTGAATTGTAACTTCAACCCAATTTGATAATGCATTTACAACAGATGCACCAACACCATGTAATCCACCAGAAACTTTATAACCACTATCTCCACCAAATTTTCCACCAGCATGTAAAACTGTATAAACAGTTTCTGCAGTAGATATATGTGTTTTGGGATGTATTTCTACTGGTATTCCTCTACCATTATCCTCTACACTCATTATATTTCCTGGTTCTATTACAATATTAATTTCAGTACAATATCCAGCCAATGCTTCATCAACACAGTTATCAACAATTTCATAAACCATATGATGTAAGCCCCTAACAGATGTACTACCAATATACATACCAGGTCTTTTTCTTACTGCTTCTAATCCTTCCAATACTTGAATCTGTTCTGCCCCATACTTGTGTTCGTATTTTTCCATTATCTCCATTCCTTTCTTTTTGTTAGTTCTATATTATTAAAATTGTAAAAATTTTCAAGTATATTTTTACTTTTCTTTTTCTATTATTTTCCCATCAACAACATTATATAAAAAATAATTTAAATTTTCAAGTACTATTTTATCAGTACATGTTATTATAACTTGAATATTTTTTATATTTTCTAAAAAGTTTTTTCTTCTTTTTTCATCTAATTCAGACATAAAGTCATCTAATAATAATATTGGATATTCTCCAATATCATCATAAATTACTTGTAATTCAGATAACTTTAAAGATAACATTGCTGTTCTATGTTGGCCTTGTGAACCATATATATTTACTTGTTTATCATTTAAATATATTAAAAAATCATCATGATGTACTCCTTTTGTAGTAAATCCTTTAATAATATCTAACTTTCTTTTTGATTTTAACTCATTTATAAAATTTTGTCTAGTACTTGCGTCAGAAAAATATTTAATTTCTATATTTTCTTTTTCCTGTGTAATATTAAAATGAATATTTTTTATTTTTCTTTGAATTTTTTCAATAAATTCATTTCTATATTCATATATTTTTATTCCATAGTCTACTAATTTTTCATCCCAAATATCTAACATATTTTCTGGTTTATTCTCAAATTTTATTTGTTTTAAATAATTATTTCTTTGCTCAAGTGTTTGCTTATATAAAGTAAGTAAATGCATATAGTTTGGCCTTAATTGACTAATCATAATATCCAAAAATTTCCTTCTATTTTGAGGTCCACCTTTTAAAATATTTATATCATCTGGTGTAAATATTACTATATTTATATTTCCTAAAAGTTCACTAAGCTTTTTTAATTTAATTCCATTTAAATATATGTTTTTTTTATCATTAATTTCAATTTTTATTTTTCCATCTCTATCACTTTTTTGAAAATATATTTCAGATACTGCTTTTTCTTCTCCAAATCTTATTAATTCTTTTTCATTATTTGTTCTAAAAGACTTTCCAATACTACTTAAAAATATTGACTCAATAATATTGGTTTTTCCTTGTGCATTTTCTCCATAAAATACATTTATATTTTCGTGTAATTTAATTTCTTGATAATTATAATTTCTAAAATTGCTTAATTTAATCTCATTTATCCACATTTTATTCTCCATTTGTGTATAATTATTTATTTTTTTTACTATTTTTATTTTATTTTTTTTATATTTTTTATTATTTTATTTTTTTTTTAGGTTTATAACTTTATTTTCAAAAAATAAAAAAGCCTTATTTTTGATTTTCGTGCGTCATTTTTTATGGTTTTTTCGTTGAAATATCAATTTTTAATGAATTTTTATAAAATTAATTTTATTTTTTTTGAATTTTTATTTTAATTTTAAAAATTTTTTAATATTTCTACCTATAAAACTATATCATAAAAAAATTAAAACGTCTTATTTTTGATTCTCACGTGTTGTTTTTTTGTCATTTTATATGAATAATGGTCAGATAGCAAATCTGACCAATTTTTTATTGTTTATTATTATTCTTTTAATCTTATTGGTAAAATCATGTAAACATATTCACTATTTTCTACTGATTTTATTAAACATGGTGAAATGCTTGTTCCAAATTCAACAAAAACTTCCTCGTCATCTATTGCTTTTAAGCTGTCTAAGAAATATTTTGGATTAAATCCAGCTTCAATATTTTTTCCTTCTGTTGAAATATATATTTCTTCTTTAGCCTCACCTGTTTGGTTTGTGCAAGAAATTGTTATTTTTCCAATATCAACAGAAACTTTTACAGGATATTTTTTTTCTTTTTCTATAGATGAAGCTGATATTAAACTAATTCTCTCAAAACTATCTTGTAAACTATTTTTATTTACTCTAATTCTTGTTTCCCAATTACTTGGTATAACTGATTTATAATTTAAAAATTCTCCATCTAATGTTCTTGTAACAACTTTACAATTTTCCATTTCAAATAATGCTTGATTTTTAGCAATTCCTATTTTTACATGATCAAATGAATCTAATAATATTTTATTTATTTCATTTAATGTTTTTCCTGGGATAACAGCTTTAAAATCATTTACTTTTACTGGTAAATAAATACTTCTCAATGCTAGTCTAAAACCATCTACAGCAACAACATTTAACTTATTGTTTTCCACTTCGAATAAACAACCTGTGAATATAGGTCTGTTTTCTTCTGTACTAACAGCAAATATTGTTTTTCTTATCATATTTTTTAACATATTCTGTTCTAAATCAATTGAATTTTCTATTTCTATTTTTGGTAATTCTGGAAATTCGTCAGGATTCATTGTTGTAAGTTTATATAATGCTCCTTCACATTCTATTTCTAACAAATTATTAGAATTTAATGTAATATAAATTTCTGAATCTGGTAATTTTCTTATAATTTCACTAAACATTATAGCATTAACAACTGTACTTCCTTGTTCTTTAACATCACTATCTATAATATATTCAATTCCTAATTCCATATCATATGTAGTTAATTTTACTTGATTTTCATTAGTTTGTATAAGTATTCCTTCTAATATAGGATTTGTAGTTTTTGAAGCTACTCCTTTTATTACGGAATTTAATGCTTTAAGGAGTGTATCCTTATAACAAACAATTTTCATTTTTAACACCTTTCTTTCAAAAAACTTGTCGATTTATATTAATTATAATAATAATATAAATATAATTAGTAGTAGTAGTATTAGGTCCTGTGGATAATGTGGAAAACTATGTGGAAACTTGTAATCCGTAGGCTTTTTTAATGTGTATAACTTAGTGGATAACTTTGATTTTTGTCCACAACAAATTTTTTAAAATGTGGATAATTGAGTTATTAACAGTTTATTAACACTCAATCCACATTTACTTGTGGATAACCAATCAAGCTGTTCCCTAAGTAGAGATAACTTTTTTGTAACCAAACAAACGATTTGGAGAACATATTTTCAAAAATCGACATCAATCTATTTATTTTTCTATTGTTCTCCATTTATAATTATGTTTTTCACACTTTCCACAATTAATCTTGTGTTATTTTTCTCCTTTATTTCATTTTCAATCTTCTTACATGCATGCATTACTGTTGAATGATCTCTATTTCCAAAGTCTTCTCCTATCTTAGGATAAGACATATTTGCTACATCTCTACATAAATACATTGCAATTTGTCTTGGAAAAGCTATTTCATTTGAACGTTTATTGCTAGATAAATCATTTTTGTCTACACTAAAGTATTTAGATACTATTTCTTTTACATAATCAGAAGATAGTACTTTTTCACTTTCAGCTTTAAATTCATTAATGGTATTTTCTGCTAATTCTATTGTTATAGGACTGTGCATTAATGAAGCTCTTGCTATCATTTTATTGAAAACACCCTCTAATTCTCTAATATTTGATTCAATTTTTGTTGCAATATTTGCTAAAATACTATCATCTACTGCAATTTTTTCATCTTGTGCTTTTTTTCTTAAAATAGCTAATCTTGTTTCATAATCTGGACAAGATATGTCTGCAAGTAATCCCCATTCAAACCTTGACTTTAACCTATCTTCAAGTAATTGAATTTCTTTTGGTGGACGATCACTTGAAATAATAATTTGCTTTTTTTCTTCATACAGTTCATTAAATGTATGGAAAAATTCTTCTTGAACTTGCTTTTTTCCAGCAATGAATTGAATATCGTCAATAAGTAATACATCGATTTTTCTATATTGATTTCTAAATACTTCCATCTTATTGTCTTTTATAGCATTAATCATTTGATTTGTGAATTTTTCAGAAGTTACATATAAAATTTTAAAATTTCTAAAGTTTTTTAATGTTCTATTCCCTATTGCATGCATTAGATGAGTTTTACCTAATCCAACACCTCCATATAAAAATAATGGATTATAGGCTTCTGAAGGTTTATCTGCAACAGCTAAAGCTGCAGCTTGCGCAAATCTGTTATTATTTCCAACGACGAAAGTATCAAATGTATATTTTGGGTTTAAAACTTTATTTGAAAGTTCTATTTCAGCTTCTAATTCTTTTTCAGAATCAGAAGGTGTAGCAACATCATTTATTGTTTCCCTATTTGTTTTTTCATCATTGTAGATAATTGTTAATGCCCTTTCTTTGTTTGTTAAGTATTTGAAAGTGTTTATAATTAAATCTCCGAATCTTTTTCCTAAAAAATCAGCATTATAATCAGTATTAGCTCTGATTGTAATTTTATCATCATCTATTGATAAGATTTTTAAAGGTGAAATCCATGTATCATATGCAATTGAGGATAATTCTGCTTTGATAAGTTCTTTGGCTTGCCTAAAAAGTTCTTCATTTTCGCTTTGCATATTCAAAACATCCTTTCAAAAATATTTATATTAAACATAAGTTATCCACAGAGTTTTCCACAGGTGTGGATAACTCTGTAATATTTATGTAATAAACCTATTATTTTTTACAAACATTTATTTCGATATAATTTTATAAAAGTTTGATTTCCTAAGTTTCTTCTATAATATCAAATTACTACAAATTTCGTCAATAGAATTGTGGATAATTTTTAAAAAATTGTGGATAACTTTATAAAAATTGTTGAAAACTTATTAATTATTACAAAATTATTACAAAATATTTGGTTTTTTTGTTATACTATATTTTTTATGTAAAATCAACATTTTACATAAAAAAAGTTCAAAAACTTTAAAATTTTTAAAAACTATTGACAAAAGCTGGAATCGTGGTGTATAATCGATTTACTTGTTATTTTGTAACAATAATTTCCTTTAAAAAGGAATTAATATATAAAAAACAAATAGGAGGTGCATAGTAATGAAAAGAACATTCCAACCAAAAAATAGACAAGAAAAAAGAGAACACGGATTTATGAAAAGAATGTCAACAAAATCAGGAAGAAATGTATTAAAAGCAAGAAGAGCAAAAGGAAGAAAAAAGATTTGTGCATAATTAAATTAACAATGTTTTAGATTCTAGGAAAAATTCCTAGAATTTAAAAGTAATTGTACCTTAAAAGTGACGAAAGGGATGTTAGAAAATGAAGCAGACAGTAATGTTAAAGAAAAACTATGAATTTAAAATAGTTCTAACAAAAGGTCGTTTCTACATAGGTAAACAACTAAAAATTGTAATATTAAAAAATGGAAAAAATTTCAAAACACTAGGTATAGCAGTTAGCACAAAAAATGGAAAAGCTTTCCAAAGAAACAAAGCAAAAAGACTTATAAGAGAAGCTTATAAAAATTTGGAAGAAAAGATTATAAATGGCTATAGTATAGTTGTTTTATTAAAAAAAGATATAGATATAAATGATATGAAATATATAGATATAATAAACGAAATGGAAAATACTTTTAAGAAAGCAAATATTATTTCTTAATTAGGAGGAGTATTTACTATGAAAAAAATATGTATATATTTTATTGAATGGTATCAAAAACATATCTCAAAATTTTTTGTAGCAAAAAATATAAGATGCAAATATTACCCAACATGTTCAGAATATACAAAACAAGCCATTGAAAAATATGGTGTATTAAGAGGATGTATGTTAGGCGGAAAAAGAATTTTAAAGTGTAATCCTTTCTCAAAGGGAGGATATGACCCATTAAAATAGAAAGGGGCAGATATGATAGCACCATTTGCAAATTTATTTGGATATATTTTGAATTTTATTTATAATATAGTTAATAATTATGGTCTGGCAATAATTATTTTTTCAATTTTAATAAAAATAATATTATTACCATTATCAATAAAACAGCAAAAAACAATGAAAAAGACCACGAAAATACAAAATAAACTTAAAGAAATACAATTCAAATATAAAAATGATCCAGAAAATCTAAATAGAGCAACAATGGAATTATACAAAACAGAAAATATGAGTCCATTTAGTGGATGTTTTAGTGGAATTGTTCAAATAATACTATTATTTGCAGTTTTCTATCTTGTTAGATCACCATTAACATATATGAAAAAAATAGATGCTAATATTATTAATAAATATACAAAAATAGTAAAAGAAAATGATTTAAGTACAGATAGTGCATATCCAGAAATAGAAGTTATTAGAGAATTAAATAATATAAAGAAATTAAAAGAAAATAATACAGAGAATATTGAAAATAATTCAGAAAATAATGAAGAAAAAACAGATTTAGCAGAAATAAATGATGAAGAATTAAATTCTTTAGATATAAATATGAATTTTTTAGGATTAAACTTAGCTCAAATACCAACGAGAAGTGGTGATTGGAAAGCATTTATAATTCCTGTATTATATGTATTGGTTTCAGTAATTTCATTAAGAATAACAAATCCGACTCCAAAGAAAAAAGATGGAGAAGAGAAAAATTCAGAAGATGAATTTGATCCAATGGCTCAAATGAATAAAAATATGAATTTAATGTTTCCTGTTATGTATTTAGCGGTCGCATTAATAGCACCATTAGGACTTGCTTTATATTGGTTAATGAACAGTCTTTTAATGATAATAGAGAGATTAGCTTTAAACAAAATGTTAAAAGATGAGGAGGAATAGCTATGTCAAAAAGTGTAATTTCAGAAGGAAAAACAACACAAGAGGCAATTGAAAAAGGATTAAAAGAAATAAAATTGCCTAGGGAATTGTGTGAAATTAAAATATTAGAAGAAAATAAAAAAAGTTTTTTTGATATTTTAGCACCTAAAATAGTTAGAGTAGAAATAAAAGAAATAGAAGCTAGAAAGCCTGAAGAAGTGGAGATTGAAACAACAGATGAAGAACTAAATATTGCAAAAAAAGATGTTGAAGAATTTTTAAATGAATTTTTAAATAGAATATCTCCAGAAGCTAAGATTACAGTTGAAATAAAAGATAAATGTTTATATATTTCTATACACGGAGAAAATATTGGAAATTTAATAGGATATAGGGGAGAAACATTATATTCTATAGAAAATATATTAAAAGCAATAGCAAATAAAAAATCAGAAAATAGAGTTGTTGTTAGATTAGATATAGAAGATTATAAACAAAAAAGAGTTGAAACATTAGAAGAAGTAGCAAAGAAAAAGGCTTCAATAGTTGAAAGAACAGGTAAAATGATAACACTTGAGCCAATGAAAGCATATGAAAGAAAAATAATACATAGTGTTTTACAAGATAATCCTAATGTAGAAACAAGAAGTATTGGACAAGAACCAAAAAGAAGAATTGTAATAACAAAAAAATAATTAAATAAAAATCGGAAGTCAAAGTTCAGATTTTAATCAAAAGATTAAATTTAGAATTTTGACTTTTTCTTATTTGTTCTAAAAAAGTGATAGGAAAATAATGTAAAAAATAAAGGAGAAAATAAATGAGTACAATAGTAGGAATAGCAACTGCACCAGGCATTGGAGGAATAGGAATAATAAGAATGAGTGGAGAAAAAACATTTGAAATATTAGATAAAATATTTATTCCAAAAACAAAACAAGATATATCTGAAATAAAAGGATATTCAATAAAATATGGAAATGTTGTTGAAAATAATAAAATAATTGATGAAGTTTTAGTATCATATTTTAAAGCTCCCAAAAGTTATACAACAGAAAATATGTGTGAAATAAATGCACATGGGGGAAATATTGTTGTAAAAAAGATATTAGAATTATGCTTGGCTAATGGAGCTGAAATGGCTGGGCCAGGTGAATTTACAAAAAGAGCATTTTTAAATGGAAGAATTGATTTAGCACAAGCAGAATCAGTAATTGATGTTATAAATGCAAAATCAGAAAGAGAAGCCAAAAGTGGAATTAAACAATTGGAAGGTTTTTTATCAACAGAAATAAACCAAATAAAACAAGATATTTTAGATGTTTTAGTAAATATTGAAGTAACAATTGATTATCCAGAATATGATACACCAGAGGTTCAAGAAAATGAACTAAAAAATATGTTAAATAAAGTAGAAAATAAATTAGAAAAATTGGAAAAATCATTTGATAATGGTAAAATAATAAAAGATGGTATAAAAACAGCGATAATAGGCAAACCAAATGCAGGAAAATCATCTTTGTTAAATGCTATTTTGAAAGAGGATAGAGCAATTGTAACAGATATAGCAGGAACGACAAGAGATACTATAGAGGAGTATGTTACGATAAACGGAATAGCTTTGAAACTTATTGATACAGCAGGAATTAGAGAGGCAAAGGATTCTGTAGAAAAAATAGGAATTCAAAAATCAATAGAAGAAGCAAATGATGCTGATTTAATTATTGCAATATTTGATAGTTCAAAAGAATTAGATGAAGAAGATTATGAAATATTAAAATTAATAAAAAATAAAAAATCAATAATATTATTAAATAAAAATGATTTAAAAAATGTTATTGATGAAAATAATGAAAAAATAAAAAATGCATCAGAAAATATATTAAAAATTTCAGCATTAAATAAAACAGGATTAGAAGAATTATATAATAAGATAACTGAAATGTTTAATTTGAATGAAATAAATTTGGATAATGAATTATTAATAACAAATGTAAGACATAAAAATATAATTGAAAAAGCAATTCAAAACGTTAAAATGGCAAATGAGGCACTTTTAAACAGAATGCCTATAGATATCATTACTATATATATAAAACAGATTTTAGACGATTTAGGAGAAATAACAGGAGATTGTGTAACTGAAGATATAATAAATGAGATTTTTTCTAAATTTTGTTTAGGAAAGTAAGAGAGAGGAGAAGAAAAATGAGTTATTACGCAGGAGATTATGATGTTGCTGTAATTGGAGCTGGACATGCTGGATGTGAGGCAGCACTTGCAGCGGCTAGATTAGGGATGAAAACAATAGTATTTTCAATAAGTTTAGAGGCAGTAGCTAATATGCCATGTAATCCACATATTGGAGGAAGTTCAAAGGGGCATTTGGTAAGAGAAATAGATGCTCTTGGTGGAGAAATGGCTAGAAATATAGATAAGACAATGATACAAATAAAAATGTTAAATACTTCAAAAGGTCCAGCAGTCTATTCTTTGAGGGCACAGGCTGATAGAAAAAGATATCAAATGGAAATGAAACATACTTTAGAAAAACAAAAGAACTTAGATATAAAACAAGCAGAAATAGTTGACATAAAAATAGAAAAAAATAAAATTAAATCAATTGAAACAGATATTGGGGCAATTTATAATGTAAAAACATTAATTGTTGCAAGTGGAACATATCTTAGAGGAAAAATATTTATTGGAGAATATTCAAAGGAAAGTGGCCCAGATGGTGTATTTCCAGCTAATAAACTTTCTGAATCTTTAAAAAATAATGGTGTAAAATTGGTAAGATTTAAAACAGGAACACCAGCAAGAATAAATAGAAAAAGTATAGATTTTTCAAAAATGGAAGTCCAAAAAGGTGAAAATGGAATTATACCATTTTCATTTGAAGATAAAACAGTAGATTTTGATCAGGTTGATTGTTATTTAACATATACAAATGCAGAAACACATAAAATTATTAGAGAAAATTTACATAGATCACCTTTATATGCAGGTGTAATAGAAGGAACTGGACCAAGATATTGTCCATCAATAGAAGATAAAGTAGTTAGATTTGCAGATAAAGAAAGACATCAGATATTTGTGGAGCCAATTGGTATAGATACAGATGAAATGTATATACAGGGAATGAGTTCATCATTACCAGAAGATGTTCAAATTGCAATGTATAGGACTATTCCAGGATTAGAACATTGTGAATTTACAAGACCTGCATATGCAATTGAATATGATTGTATAGATCCAGCAGATTTAAAATTATCATTAGAATATAAAACAATTGATGGTTTATTCTTTGCAGGACAAACTAATGGAACTTCTGGATATGAAGAAGCTGCTTGTCAAGGGTTAATTGCAGGAATAAATGCTTCACAGAAGATTAAAGGAAAAGAACCATTAATCTTAGATAGAACAGAGGCATATATTGGAGTATTAATAGATGATATTGTTACAAAAGGAACAAATGAACCTTATAGAATGATGACGTCAAGAGCAGAATACAGGCTACTTTTAAGGCAAGATAATGCAGATTTGAGATTAACTGAAAAAGGATATGAAATTGGATTAATTTCAAAAGAAAGATATGCTAAATTTTTAGATAAGAAACAAAAAATAGAAACAGAAAAGAAAAGATTAGAAGATACTATAGTAAAACCAACACAAGAAGTTAATACTTTTTTAAAAGAGCATGGAACATCTGAATTAACTACAGGTTCAAGACTTTCAGAGTTATTAAAAAGAGCAGAAATTACATATGATTCACTTGCAATAATTGATAAAAACAGACCAGAACTAGGAGAGCAAGTCAAAGAAGAGGTTGAGATTCAGGTTAAATACAATGGATATATAAAGATGCAGGAAGAACAAGTGGAAAAGTTTAAGAAAATGGAAAAAAAGTTATTGCCTGAAGATTTAGATTATAACAACATAAAAGGAATCAGTTTAGAAGCTAGGCAGAAGCTTAACAAGCATAAACCTAATTCAATAGGACAAGCTTCTAGAATTTCTGGAGTTTCTCCAGCTGATATATCTGTATTACTTGTATTTTTACGTACATTATCTAATAAAAATCTTTAAAAAAGAGTGTTTAATTAAATATATATAATAAAAGGAGAGTAAATAATGGAAGAAGAAGAATTTTTTGAAAGTATTCAAAAAAAATCAGAAGATTTAAATATTCATTTTTCTGTGGAGCAACAAGAACAGTTTTTCGAATATATGAAATTATTGATTGAGTGGAATAAAAAAATGAATTTGACAACTATTGTTGAACCAGAAGAGATTATTTTGAAGCACTTTATAGATTCAATTACAATTTTAAAAGAGATAAAAGATAATTCAAAATTAGTTGATGTGGGAACTGGTGCAGGATTTCCAGGTATCCCTCTTAGCATTATGAATTCTACAATTAAAACAACTCTTGTAGATTCACTAAATAAAAGATTGATTTTTTTACAAGAGGTAGTTGAACATTTAGGGTTAAAAAATATAGAAATAATTCATGCAAGAGCTGAAGATTTAGGCCAAAACAAAAAGTATAGAGAAAGTTTTGATGTTGCAACATCACGAGCTGTAGCAAATTTATCTACATTATCAGAGTATTTAATACCGCTTGTGAAAATTAATGGAAAAGTTATTAGTATGAAAGCGGCTAATGCACAAGAGGAAATAAATCAAGCTAAAAAGGCTATAGAGATATTAGGAGGGCGAATAGAAAAAATTGATGAATTTTATTTACCACAGAGTGATATAAAAAGAACAATAATAGTTATTGATAAGAAAAAGATTACTCCTAATAAATATCCAAGAAAGGCTGGAATACCGAGCAAAGAACCAATCCAATAGACGAGAAATTGTAAAAAAATAGATTCTAAAAATAAGTTGTACACTTGAATTTGTAACCTACAGCAGTGCCTATAAATCCAATGCATAAAATAAATGAAGGATTTTGTGTATCTAATCTTAACACTAGAAGTTTTTATAGAATCAAATGAGGAATGTTCACGGGCAAACTTAAGGATAAGTTTGGGCCTGAGTGAAAGAGGCTCATTTGATTCTATTAGAACTTCTGTGGTAAGATTGGCTTACCCAAAATCTGGAATGTTTTTTAT
>ERZ824600.3548-NODE-3548-length-14798-cov-6.367361_pt1 | contig 14798 bp, 18 predicted proteins | sample MGYA00519933_ERZ824600 | MGnify/ENA primary metagenome ERZ824600 (study PRJEB31778, sample SAMEA3449178) | human gut metagenome | biome: human gut; feature: human-associated habitat; material: faeces | place: United Kingdom | collected 2010/2012 ... | reverse complement strand
GTCCACCACATAGACATGCTTCGCGACAACCCGGACGGGTTGACTGAGGACGGCAACCTCGTGTGCCTATGCAGGATGCACCACAGGATGGCGGACGATGGCGAGCTCGGCAAAGCATACCTACGCGGGCTGGCCGCGAAGAGGGTTGAAGGACAAAGGAAGTAGATAACCCGTGTGAAGATAATCCCCCCCGCCATGGGGTCGGAGCGACCGAACTGGCGGGCTATCTGACCGCCCCCCTCCGAACACTAAGTTTTTAATCCGATGAGCTTTTTTGGAAAAAGGCGGTTTTTGGGCTTAAAACTGCGATTATCATCCAATAAGGGCGATTATTTGGGATTCTTTCGAGCGTTTCCCCCATAGCGCCTCCGAGCGTATCGAGAAAGGAGATTTTCAAGCATGGACAAGACAAAAGTCACCTACATGGACGTTGATTCGCTGATTCCGTACGCGAACAACCCGCGATTGAACGACAACGCGGCAGATGCGGTGGCCGCTAGCATCAAGGAGTTCGGTTTCAAGGTTCCCATCGTCGTTGACTCTGAGAACGTCATCATCAACGGTCATACGCGGTTGAAGGCGGCGCACAAGCTGGGCTTGACGCAGGTTCCAGTCATCGTGGCGGACGATTTGACCCCAGAGCAGGTGAAGGCGTTCCGCTTGGCGGACAACAAGACGAGCGAGCTTGCAGAATGGGACTTGGGCAAGCTGGACATTGAGCTTGGTCAGATTCCCGACATAGACATGGGCGCGTTCGGGTTCGAGCTTGACACTGGCGGTGACTGGTTCGGCAGCGATGAAAGGGAATACGACGAGCACGAGGAAGGCGACGACGAACACAACGATTTCGCCGACAAGTCCAATGAGGAGAAGACAACCGACGATTGCCACACGCCAGATAACGTCTACGAAGCTGTAGCCGATTTCGTTGCGGGCGAATATGGAGTGAAACGCGAGGACATGGTTCGGCCGTTCTTCCCCGGCGGTGACTACCGCAACGAGAAATACCCAGAAGGCTGCTGCGTCGTAGACAACCCGCCGTTCTCTATTCTCGCGGAAATCCAGCGATTCTATCAAGAGCGCGGTATTCCGTTCTTCTTGTTCGGTCCAACGCTGACGATTTTTTCGGCAGGCGTTCCAGGGGTCTGCTATATACCTTGCCATACTGCCATCACATACGAGAACGGCGCGAGCGTCAACACGTCATTTCTGACGAACATGGAAGCGGATATAGTCGTTCGCACGCTCCCGAAATTGAACGAAGCCGTCAACGTCGCCGACGAAGAGAACCTTGCGAAGAGTAAGGCACACCATCCCAAATACTCGTATCCCAGCGAGGTAATCACTACCGACATGGTTTCGCGGTGGTCTGGCCTTGGCGTTGACTTCAGCGTGCGAGCCGATGAATGCTCGAAGATTTCAGCTCTCGACGCTCAGAAGGAAGAAGGCTCTAGCATATACGGCGGTGGTTACCTGCTATCAGAAGCAGCAGCCGAAGCAGCAGCATCCGCCGAAATTAACGCCGCCGAAAAAGCTCGCGCGAATGGCAATGAGACCAAAGCGTGGCAGCTGAGCGAGCGCGAGCGCGAAATAGTCGCAAGTCTTGGAAGCAAGTGGGAGTAGTCAAAATGGCAGAAAAGAAAATGAACCTACAAGAGCAGGCTATCGAGATTCTTCACATCGCCGAAGAGACTGGCGTGCAGACGAATTTCTTCTTCGTGACAACTTTCAAGCGGTACCAGGTTCAGCTCTCCAACCTTTCCGAGCTGGAAAAGGCAATCAAGGAGACGGGCACGCTCGTCACCAAGGAGTACGTTAAGGGCCGCGCGAACATCTACGTGAACCCAGCCGTGACCGAGTACAACAAGACCACTGACTCAGCGAACCGCACGGTAACTACGCTGATGAAGATTATCAAGGGATTCGCCAAGGAGGACGAGGAACGCGACTCTGGATGCGACCCGCTCATGGCGATAATCAACGGTGACAGCGATGGCGAGGAATAGGGGCTACGAATACTGCGAGGCCGCAATCGACGCGGACACCACGCCAGCGTACGTCAAGAAGCAGATGCGCCTATGGATGGATGTCTGCGACGGCAAGAGCGAGAAGTACCTCGTCAGCGATGCGAAGATTCAACAGGTCGAATCAATCCTGAAGCTGCTCGTCATGCCGAAGGGCCTGAGGACGGGGCAGACGCTCTATGAGTGCACGACGGGTTACCAATGGCTGCTCTACATCGCCGTGCTCTGCACCGTCTACCGAGACAATCCCGAGAAGCGACGTTACGAAATCGGGCTGCTTGAAATCGCGCGTAAGAACTTCAAGACGTACACGGTAGCGACCATCTTCATCATCCTCATGCTTACCGAGCCGCGATTCGCGGAGTTCTTCTCAGTCGCGCCAGACGGGGCGTTGTCAAAGCAGATTCGCGAAGCAATATCGCAGACGCTGCGCTCGTCCCCACTGGTCTACGAGTACAAGGGCAACAAGCGATTCAAGATTATCAATCCGTCCATCACGTTCATACCGAAAAGCTCGACGTACGTTCCCTTGAGCTATTCAACGTCTCGAATGGATGGCCGACTTCCGAGCGCCTTCTGCGCCGACGAGGTAGGGGCGCTGCCGACGAGCTACGCGGTGGAAGCGATGAAGTCTGGCCAGTTGAACATCTTGAACAAGCTCGGCTTCATCATCAGCACCAAGTACCCGACGATAGACAATCCTTTCGAGGACGAGGTCGCATACGCAAAGAAGGTTCTCGATGGCATCGCAGAGGACGATACGCTGTTCGCGCTGCTCTACGAGCCTGACGATACGAAGGGCTGGATGACCGACGATTTGGTCATGCGCCACGCCAACCCCGTGAGTTTGGAGATTCCCGAAATCTGGGAAGACCTGAAGAAGAAGCGAGCCTACGCAATCGCGGTGGAATCGGCACGCGAGAACTTCCTGACCAAGCACTGCAACATCATCTATCAGGGTCAGGGCACCGAGACGTTCATCGACGTTGCGGACGTGCAGTCTTGCAAGGTGGCGAACATCGACTGGCGCGGGCGCGTGGTGTATCTCGGATTGGACTTGTCTGAGACGAACGACAACACGGCGGTCGCTATGGTAGCCGCCGATGATGACGGCAACATCCTCGCCGATGTTTTCGCTTTCGTTCCAGAGGGCCGCATCCCCGAGAAGAACGCATACGAGAAGATTGACTACAACGAGTTCGTCAGGGCTGGGAAGTGCATCGCCTGCGGTGACAGGGTAATCGACTACAATGTTGTCGAGAACTTCATCCTCGGCATCGAGGAAAAGTACGGCGTGCAGGTGCAGGCAATCGGCTACGACCGATGGAACGCGCTCAGCACCGCGCAGAAGCTGGAAGGCGCGGGCTACAACACCGTCGAAATCAGGCAGCATTCCAGCGTGCTCCATAGCCCGACAAAACTTCTGAAAGAAAAGGTGCTAAACGAAGAGTTTGAATATACGGATAACAAGCTGCTTGAAATAAATTTTCAAAACGCTCGATGTACATACGACACGAACCGCAACATGTACGTTACGAAAAAGAAGTCGAAGGGCAAAGTGGACATGTGTGTCGCTCTTATAAACGCTTTATACTTATTGCAACAGGACGTTGTTTTCGGTCAGATGCCTGACTTCACAGTTCAAGTCATATAGCGCAAGGCGGGGACATGAGTTATACGGTATACATGCACATAACACCAAGCGGTAAAAGATATATCTGCATTACATGCAGGAAGCCAGAATACAGATGGAACAATGGCAAGGGATATGAAGCCAATAAGCACTTTCACAACGCGATTGATGAATACGGGTGGGACAACATAAAGCACATAATCGTATTGAGCGGAGTTTCGAAAGAGCGCGCCTGCGAAGTTGAAAAGAACCTTATGAGCAAGTTCGACACAACAAACAGCGAGAAGGGATACAACCACAGCACTGGCGGCGAATGCGGAAGCGCTGGCGTTGCGTTCACGGAAGAGCGCAGGCGCAAGATAGGTGAAGCCCATAAGGGCATGAAACATACAGCCGAAGCAAGAAAGAAAATGAGCGAAGCGCATACTGGCCTGCGGGTATGGAACAAGGGACGGCATTGGACACCCGCCGAAAAAGAAGCAATGGCAGCAGCTCAACGAACGCACAAGGAAATTATGTGCGTCGAGACGGGGGCAACATACCTGAGCACAAGGGACGCAGAGAGAAAGACGGGTATAAACCGCTCTTCGATATGCGGTTGCTTGCGCAAGAGGAAGAACTGCAAAACAGCAGGCGGTTACCGCTGGGAATACGCGCAGAATTAAAAGGGGTGATTCTATGGGATGGTTCAGTGATATGCGGGAGCGCAAGCGCTCCGCCGAGAACGTCATCGGCAACGACGGCACGGTGAACGACGTGCTCTTGCGTGCATTGCTCGCAAACGAGCCAATTGACCGCGACAAGGCAATGATGCTGCCCGCAGTATCCGGCGCGGTCGACTTCATCACGAGCGCCGTGGCCTGTATGCCGGTGCGCCTGTACCGCACCAAGAATGGTGTTGTCGAAGAGGTGGAAAACGACCCGCGAACGAAGATGCTTAACGGCGATACGGGTGACACGCTGGACGGGTTCCAGCTCAAGAAGGCGATGGTCGAGGATTACCTCATGGGCAAGGGCGGCTATTGCTACATCGAGCGCAGCCGCAACGACGTGACGGGTCTGCACTACGTGAAGTGCGATGCGGTGAGCATCAACATCAACAGCGACCCGATTTACAAGGACTATGACATCATCGTCGGGAACGGCACTTACAAGCCGTTCGAGTTCATCAAGATTCTTCGCAACACGAAGGACGGCGCAAGCGGCGTCGGACTTACCGTCGAGGTCGCGAAGGCCCTTGAGACTGGATACCAGACGCTCATGTACCAACTGGGGTTGGTGAAGGCGGGCGGAAACAAGCGAGGGTTCCTGAAGTCGCAGCGCAAACTCGGCCAAGAGGAAATCGACGCGCTCAAGAGCGCATGGTCGAACCTTTACGGTAACTCTGAGGAGAACGTCGTGGTTCTCAACAACGGCTTGGAGTTTCAGGAAGCGTCGAGCACTTCCACCGAGATGCAGCTCAACGAGAACAAGCGGACGATGGCCGACGAAATCAACGGCATCTTCCACATCAAGGATGACTTCGAGGAGACGTACAAGTTCGCCATCTACCCCATCGTGCGGGCGTTCGAGACGGCGCTTAACCGCGACCTGCTGCTGGAAAAGGAGAAGCGCAATTACTTCTTTGCGTTCGACAGCCGCGAAATCATCAAGGCCAGCCTGAAGGAGCGATACGAGACGTACCAGCTCGCAAAAGAGTGTGGCATAATGACGATTAACGAGATGCGCCGAAATGAGAACATGAACGAGGTCGAGGGGCTTGACCTCATCGACCTTGGACTCGGTTCCGTTCTCTTTGATACGGCTACTGGCGAGGTCTACACACCTAACACGGACTCGACCAAGGGCATTTCGGATTCTGATGGCGCACTTCAGGCGCAGGGGGGTGAAATCAATGCAGATTAACATTCGCGAGGATGCGGTAGAAATCGAAGGCTACGTGAACGCCGTGGAGCGGGACAGCAAACCGCTGTTGTCGCGCATGGGCAGGTTCGTCGAGCGAATCAAGAAGGGCGCGTTCGCGCGTGCCCTGAAGCGCAACGACGATGTTCACGTCCTGCTCAACCACAATTGGCAGCGCGACCTTGGAAGCACGAAGCAGGGCAACCTCGAACTGACCGAGGACAATATCGGACTTCGCGCAAAGTGCATCATCTCCGACAAGAACGTCATGGAGATGGCGAAGCGCGGCGACCTGGTTGGATGGTCGTTCGGCTTCCACGACCGAGACGTGAAGAACGGCGTCGAGAACGGTATGCTCACCCGCGAGGTGAACGACCTCGACCTCGAAGAGGTTTCAATCCTCGACCGTTCCAAGGTGCCCGCGTACGACGGGACGCTGATTATGGCACGCAGCGAGGATTCGGAAAAGAAGCTGTTCGTTTCCGAGTCGTTCGACGATGCCGAACACGATGTTTCACGTGAAACGCCAGAGACGCGAGAGGACAAGGCCGACGATGTTTCACGTGAAACCAAGCAGGAAATCGACTACAGTAACTACAAGGCGATTATCGCCGAGATGAAGGAGGACTAACATGCCGAAGATTTACCACACCCGCTCCCTGAGCTACAAGAACCTTGTGGAGCTGAAGAACGACAAGATTAACAAGGCCGAGAAGATTCTCGCCGACGCCGAGGTCAACAAGCGCGAGCTTACCAAGGACGAGGCCGAGGAGCTGGCCGAGATTCGCGAGGATGTGAAGCGAATCAAGGAAGCGCTGAAGATTAGCGACGAGCTGGACGATTCCAAGGACAAGCAGCCGAAGCAGGAGCCTGCGCCCGCTGGAGGTGAGCCGAAGCCGACTCATGAGCAGCAGGAGCGCCGTGCCTTCGAGAACTACATCCGTGGCCGCGTGATGCACGAGCGTGCCGGTGAGCTGGACAAGACCGACAACGGCGCGGTCATCCCGACCACAATTGCCCAGCAGATTATCAAGAAGGTTTACGACATCTCTCCGGTTCTTGAGAAGTCGGAGAAGTACAACATCGAGGGCAAGCTCCAGATTCCGTACTACGACACCACGGGCGGCGGCATCACCGTTGCTTACGCCGAGGAGTTCAAGCCGCTGGCTTCCAGCAACGGCACGTTCAAGAGCATCGAGCTTGACGGCTTCCTCGCCGGTGCGCTTTCCAAGATTAGCAACTCGCTTATCAACAACAGCCAGTTCGACATCGTTTCCTTCGTGGTCAACAAGATGGCCGAGGATATCGCGCGTTTCATCGAGCACGAGCTGCTTATCGGCACGAGCGGCAAGGTGACCGGCCTTTCCACCCTGAAGAACAAGGTGACCGCAGCGGCTGCTAACGCTATCACCTCCGACGAGGTTGTGAAGCTGAAGGACAGCGTCAAGGACGTTTACCAATCCAACGCGATTTGGATTATGTCCACTGCGACCCGCACGGCGCTCCGACTGCTGAAGGGTTCCGACGGCCATTACCTGCTTCAGGACGATATCACGTCCCCGTTCGGTTCCACGCTGCTCGGCAAGCCAGTGTACGTTTCCGACAACATGCCCGAAATCGAGGCTGACGCTACCACGATTTACTACGGCGATATGACTGGCCTTGCCACTAAGTTCTCGGAGAACATCACGACGCAGGTTCTTCGTGAGAAGTACGCAGACGAGCACGCCATGGGCGTTGTTGCTTGGTTCGAGTTCGATTCCAAGGTGCAGAACGAGCATAAGCTCGCCAAGCTGGTGATGGCTAGTGCATAAGGCGTTGAAGTCTTTCAGCGGCGCAATCTCGATGCACGAGGGCGAAACGCGCGAGATTGACAACGCCGAGCTGGTGGCAGACCTGCTGAAGGCTGGCTACATCGAAGAGGTCAAGCCCAAGCGCGGCAGGAGCACCAAGAAGTCTGGGGAGCCGAATCCCCAAGAGTAAGGGGGAAACGACATGAACCAGATTGCGAAAGTCTCGGAGGTCACTTCGACCGACCTTGCGGAATACCTGCGGGTCGGCGAGGTGACACCTTCCGAGGAAGGGTTCCTAAAGACGATTATCGGCGCGTCAACCGCGTACATGTGCAAGTACACGGGTCTTACGATGGAGCAGCTGGACGAATCCAGCGATTTCATTATCGCCTTGTTCGTGCTTTGCCAAGACATGTACGACAACCGCGCCCTGTACGTCGATTCCGCGAACGTAAATCTTGCGGTGCAGAGCATCCTCGACATGCACTCCGTGAACCTTCTTCCATCGGCGGTGAAGCAAGATGATTAACGCGGGGAAGTACAACCACCGCATCCAAATCGTCAAGCCGAAGGTATCGCACGACGCGGAGGGGTTCCCAACCACGGTTGACGAACCCGTTCTCGAAGCCTACGCGAGCGTGAGAACGACGAGCGGTTACACGCTCATCAAGAGCGGGACGAGCTTCGAGGCGGCAACGACCAACTTCACGATTCGCTACCCGCTCGAAACGAAAATCGACCGCGATATGGTCGTTCTGTTCGACGGAAGGCGCTACGAGATTCAGTATCTGAACAATGTGAACTACGCCAACGTCGAGCTGGAAATGCAATGCAAGGAGGTGACCCACTAATGGCAAGGTTCGAGACAGACCTTCCTACCGACCTAATCAGGACGTTCGAGGAGCTTGGCGAGGACACCCAGAAGATGCTTGAGGAAATGACGCAGGAGGGCGCGAAGACCGTCCTCGCAAACGTCAACGCCAACGTTCCCGCGAGCTTTCACGGGTCTGGAATCATGCGGTGCCTGAAGATGACGCGACCGTACTACACGCCGTCGGACGGTGGGCGCAACACCAAGGTTGCGTTCTACGGTTACTTCGAAAACGAGGACGGTACGAGAACGCCCGCGCCGTTGGTCTGCAACCTCTTCGAGTACGGGCGCAGCAACGGGCCGTCGTATCCGAAGCACCCGTTCATGCGCAAGAGCTTCAAGAAGGGCCAAATCGAGGCGGCAATGATGAAGGTTCAAGACCGATACATCAAGGGTGACTAGATGAACGCAGAAATCGAGAGTCTTTTCAGTGGATTCACCGTCGATGGCGTGTCAATCCCCGTGCGCTTCATGTTCTACGACGGGCACGGCGAGCCTTATATCGTCTATTCACGAGAGTACGACGATGATTCGTATTCTGGCGATGATTCACTGCTGGGGTACGTCACCTATTACGATTTCGACGTTTACGCAAAGGGCAACTACCTCGCAATCGTCGAAGCCGTCAAGAAGATTCTCGAAGGTGCGGGCTGGACTTGGCAACCGTCCCGCTCTTCGGGGGACATGTACGAGAGCGACACGGGCTATTATCACGTGACGCTCAGTTTTGCAAAGGAAAGAGGGATTTAAACATGGCAAAGATTGGACTTACAAACCTTTGGTGGTCTGAGCTGACCGAAGCCGAGGACGGCTCTCCGTCTTACAAGGGGCCTAAGACGTTCGGAAAGGCGGTGTCGTGCAAGGTCGACGTGACCAACAACGACGCCGCGCTCTACGCTGAGGACTCGCTCTCAGAGTCTGACAAGAGCTTCAACTCGGCCAAGGTGACCCTTGGCGTTGCCGACGATGACGATACAATTTTCGCGCCAATCCTCGGCCACAAGGTGTCTGATGCTGGTAAGGGTGTCACTGGCGGCGAGATGGTGCGCAACGCGAACGACGTAGCACCCTACATCGGACTTGGTCGCGTGATTACCAAGATGGTCAATGGCGCCCTGAAGTACAAGGGCGAGTTCCTTTACAAGGTGAAGTTCTCCGAGCCGTCTCAGGATGACCAGACCAAGGGCGAGAAGGTCGACTTCAAGACGCCAGAGATTGAGGGCACCGCATCGCAGCTCGCGAACGGCAATTGGAGCGCCGCAAAGACGTTCGACACCAAGGACGCCGCCGTCGCTTGGGTCAAGGACAAGCTCAAGGCAGCTGCCGCATAGAGGTGACGCGTGCCAAAAAATGCTGGATAATGGGTCATGGGCCTATGCGGCCCGTGGCCCATTTCCGAGAAAAGGGAGGAAGACGCGATGAAGAGCGCAATCCAGAAAATCGAGTACAAGGGCAAGAGCTACAAGCTCGTGTTCGACCTCAATGTCATGGAGGCAATTCAAGACGAGTACGGCAGCATCGAGGCATGGGGGAAGCTCACCGAGCCTGACGATGGCGGGGAGCCAAACATCAAGGCTCTCGTGTTCGGGGCCATGGAGATGATTAACGAGGGCATCGACATCGACAACGACGAGAACGGCATGGATGAGAAGCCGCTCACACACCGACAGGTCGCGCGCATCCTGACCGAGGTCGGTCTGGACACCGTTACCGACAAGGTGCAGAAGAGCGTCATCGACTCAACCGAGGATGATTCAAAAAACGGATAGTCCACGACGGAGACGTAATCTTCGATTACGACCCGACCATCAACTTCGCGTGGTACTACTTCATCGGTCGGGCAAGGCTGGGGCTTTCGTCCGACAAGGAGGTCGGGAGGCTCACGCTCAGGCGCTTTCGCGGATTATATCAGGCGTACAAGGATACGTTCGACGTTGAGAACATCCTGCGGGCAAGCGGTAGCACGTACGCCAAGGCCGAAGCGGAAGCGCAGCAAGACGAGGAATGGTTCTAGATAGTTAGGAGGTTTTAACCATGGCAAGTTTCGGCGGCTCCGTGAAACTCACGGGTGAGAGCGAGTATCGAGCGGCACTGCGCCAAATCACGCAGAATCTGAAAGAAGTATCTTCGCAGATGAAGCTCGTCGATTCGCAGTATGGAAAGAGCGACGCTAGCACCGCAGCGCTCACCGCGAAGTCCGAAGTGCTCAACAACAAGCTTGAGCAGCAGCGGGCGAAGCTGGCAACGCTTCAGGCCCAATACGGCAAAATGTCCGACGCGTACCAGACCAACACGGCCAAGCACGAGAAGCTGGTAGCGTCTTACGAGCAGGAGAAGGCCAAGCTCGAGCGCATCGGGCAGGAGCTGGGAACCACATCGCCCGAGTACAAGGCGCAGGCCGAGGTTGTGGCGGCGCTCGCGCGAGACGTTGACAAGAGCACCACGGCGCAGGAAGCCAACGCCCGCTCAATGTCGCAGATGCGCACCCAGATGAACAACGCGCAGGCCGACATCAACAAGACGAAGAGCGAAATCAGCGAGCTTGATTCCCAGATGGAGAAGGCGTCGGCATCCGCAGATGACCTTGGCGACTCCATGGGCGATACCAAGGGAGGGGCCGACAAGCTGGGAAACGCCGTCGAGGACGCAGGTAACAAGGCAGAGCGTGCGGGCAACGGCGGGTTCACCGTGCTCAAGGGAGCGCTGGCAAACCTAGCCGGCAACGTCATCCAGTCGGCGATAAGCGGCATACAGGGCCTTGCGGGCGAAGCCATAAACAGCTCCGATGCTCTGACGAAGTTCGAATCGACCATGAGCTTCGCTGGCTACGACGATTCGGCAATCTCAAAATCCAAGGATGACATGAAGACGTACGCCGACCAGACGGCGTACGACCTCGACACGGTTGCGAACGCGACCGCGCAGCTTGCGGCCAACGGTATTCAGGACTACACGGGGCTGACGCAGGCCGCAGGCAACTTGAACGCCGTCGCTGGCGGCAACGCCGACACGTTCAAGAGCGTTGCCATGGTTCTCACGCAGACGGCGGGCGCTGGCAAGCTCACGACGGAGAACTGGAACCAAATGGCTGACGCGATTCCCGGCGCGTCCGGCAAGCTGCAAGAAGCGTTGCAGCAGAACGGTGCCTACACGGGCAACTTCCGCGACGCTATGGCACAGGGCCAGATTACAGCCGATGAATTCAATCAGGCAATCATGGATTTGGGCTTCACCGACGCCGCCCAGCAGGCCGCCACTTCAACGTCAACTTTCGAGGGCGCGATGGGAAACATGCAGGCGGCCGTCACTGATGGCCTGATGCAGATTTACGATGCAATCGGCAGCGAAAACGTCACTGGCTTCATCAACTCAATCAGCGACGGCGTTTCAAAGGTCATCCCGCCAATCAAGAAAGGCATATCGTGGCTGAAGGACAACCTTCCGACGATAGCGCCGCTGCTGGCGGGAATCTCCGCAGCGTTGGGCGGCATCATGGTCGCGCAGAAGGTCGAAGCGATGGTATCTGCGTTCAGAAGCTGGAAGACCGCGACCGAAGGAATGACGGTGGCGCAGAAGCTTCTCAATGCCGCGCAGCTCGCGTCCCCAATCGGGCTGGTGGTCGGGATTGTCGCCGGGCTTGCCGCCGCGATAGTCGTGCTCTGGAACACGAACGAGGGTTTCCGAGACGCGGTAATGAACGTGTGGAATGGCATCAAGGACTTCATCGGCGATGCGGTTCAGGCAATAGGGGGCTTCTTCTCTAACCTCGGCACCGCAATCTCGCAGCTGCCGCAGATGTTCTCCGACTGGCTCAACGGCGTCATTGACACGGTTACAGATTGGGTTTCGTACATGGCGAGCAAAGCAGCAATCGCGGGTTCGCAATTCGTCCACAATGTCGAGACTTTCATCCAGAACCTGCCCGCGAACGTCGCGAGCTTCCTGAGCAACGTCATTTCAAACGTCGTTGGCTGGGTCTCGAACATGGCATCCAACGCTTCGCGTGCCGGCTCGCAGTTCCTGAGCAACGCAATCAACTTCATCTCGCGGCTGCCCGGGCGCATCGCAAGTTTCCTCGGCAACGTCATCTCGAACCTCGGCTCTTGGGCTGGGCAGATGGCGTCGAAGGGCGCACAGGGCGCAAGGAACATGTTCAACGCGGTAGTCAATGGGCTGGCGTCGCTGCCTAGCAGCGTTCTCAGCATCGGCTCCAACGTCGTGCACGGAATCTGGAATGGCATCAGCGGTGCCGCCGGATGGCTTGCTGGCAAGGTCAAGAGCTTTGCGTCCGGCATCCTCGACGGCATGAAGTCGGCACTCGGCATCCACTCGCCCTCCCGCCTATTCCGAGACCAAGTCGGCAAGTACATCGCACAGGGCATCGGCGAGGGCTTCACCGACGAGATGGGAAGCGTTGTCGGCCAGATGCAGGACGCCATGCCCGACCCTTCGGCTTTCGTGAACGACCAGCAGGTTGCCTACAGCGGCTATTCCGCAGCTGGGGCGGTCGCCAATTCCAGCGTCGTTGACGCCGTTATCGAAGCCCTCGGGCGCGTCCACATCGTGCTCGATGACGAGGTGGCGGGCAAGTTCGTGGAGCGCACGGTCACGAACGCGATTTACGCATAGGAGGTGTTTACATGATTAGCTATATTGAATTGAACGGCGAGAAGAGCACGAACGTCAAAGGCTTGATAATCCAATCCCTTCCGCCGATTACGAAGCCGAAGATGCGCACGAGCAGAGAGGAAATCGACGGGCGCGACGGCGATATCGTAACGAAGCTGGGATATGCCGCGTACGACAGGGAAGTGAGCATCGGCCTTCACGGTGACTTCGACATCGATGATGCGATAGCCTTCCTCGACTCAGATGGGGAGGTCGTTTTCAGCAACGAACCCGACAAGTACTACCGCTATCAGATTCTCGACCAAATCGACTTCGAGCGCCTTGTGAGGTTCCGCACGGCGAAGGTTAAGATGCACGTCCAGCCGTTCAAGTACGACGCGGTTGACAGGACGTTCGACATCGTTAACCAGTTCTTGCACGTCGAGGATTCGACGGCGAGCAGATTCGGCATCACAGTGACTTCGAGCGACGGCATCATCAGGGTAGCTGGGAAGGCGACGGGCGATGTCGATATTGAGGTTCCAATCGAGAGAATGTCGCTTTCCGGGACATACACTCTCGCGGCTTCGGCTAGCGGCAGCGCCGCTGGGTGCGCGTTAAGGCTCATCGCTGGATTCCCTTCGGATGACAGGTCTTTCGGCGGTTCGTATATGGAGCTGAAGAGCAACGTCGATTCCACGATAACCGCAGCGGCAGATTCCAACGCCGAGTACGATGCGCTGTGGCTCGACATCAAAGCTGGCACTTCGGTCGATTTTACGTTGAGAGCTACCATGGCGAGCAACAGCTTCAACCAAATCGCCCTGACCAATCGCGGAAACGTCGTGTCAAGGCCGACCGTCACGGTGTACGGCAGCGGAAACGTCGAGCTTGCAATCAACGCAATCACCGTGCTGTCATTCTCGATAGATGACGGATATATCACGATAGACGCCGGAGAGATGAATGCGTACCATGATGACGCCCTGATGAATCGGCGCGTCACCGGCGATTACTCCGATTTGGCTCTGAAGGTCGGCAGGAACGCCATATCGTGGCGCGGAAACGTCACGGGAATCAAGGTCGAGGACTTTTCGAGGTGGGTATGATGCGGACGAATTTCACAATGGAGGACAAGTACATCCGAATGGTTCGCGGCGATACACTTTCGTTCGGCTTGCAGGTCATGGACGAGGAAGGCGAGCCGTTCGCTCAGGACTTGGAGCGAGCCTATTTCACCTGCAAATCGAACCGCAGCGACAACCGATTCATTTTCAGGAAGTCGCTTTCGGATGGCGTTTCCAAGGTAGGCCAAGGGGCTTACGTCGTGAGGGTCGCACCGAGCGACACTGCCGGTGCGAAGCCCGGCAAGTACTTCTACGACTTCGAAATCGGGTGCAACGGTGACGTTTTCACGGTCATGCGCGGCGTTATCGAGATAATGCAGGACATTACTTTCTAGGGTGGGTTGTTTGAATGGCGAAGATAGACGAGACCGTCAAGGTGATGATGCTCAAAGGCGAGCGCGGTGCTGGCATCAAGAAAATCGAGAAAACCGCAAGTTCCGGGCTTGTCGATACATACACCGCAACTTTTTCGGACGGTACCGCCGCTGGCAGGTTCACGGTAACCAACGGTGCAAAGGGCGACAAGGGAGACAGGGGGGACGCCGGCATAACCGTTCCCATGTCTGGCCTTTTCAGCTTGGGCGTTGACGCTGACGGCAACATAATCGCAAGCTATAATGATGCAGGCACGGGCGAAACGCCCAAATTCGAATACGACCGCGAGAGCGGAAACATATACTACATAATCTAGTAGAGGTGGTATTCTATGGCTAGAATCTTAATCGGAAATGTAAAGGGCGATAAGGGCAATGACGGGCGCGGAATCTCTAAAATCGAGAAAACCTCAAGTTCCGGGCTTGTCGATACATACACCGCAACTTTTTCGGACGGTACCGCCGC
>ERZ824600.3546-NODE-3546-length-14800-cov-4.456087_pt1 | contig 14800 bp, 11 predicted proteins | sample MGYA00519933_ERZ824600 | MGnify/ENA primary metagenome ERZ824600 (study PRJEB31778, sample SAMEA3449178) | human gut metagenome | biome: human gut; feature: human-associated habitat; material: faeces | place: United Kingdom | collected 2010/2012 ... | reverse complement strand
ACAATAATAAAAAATATGGAGGAAAGACTAGAACACAAGAAACAATAACAATTAATTCTAACTATATTAAAATAACATTTAAAAGTGATAGTAGTGTTAATAACTATTATGGTTTAAAAGCTATAATAATACCTAATTATTAATATATTTAATGAGTGATAAAATCACTCATTTTATAATAATAAAAAATGAAAAAAAATCTAGTATTTTTATTCCTTATGTGCTATAATTTTTATATGATATAGATTTTCTATGGGTGGACTATGAAAAAAATTATACTTTTTTTAATAACTATTGCTTTAATTTTTAATGTTAAAGCAGTTACTGATGATGAATATAATAATACTATTGTTAAATTAAATGAAGCTTATGATAAATTTATTGGAGCATGCAATAATGGTGAGAGAACAGCGATTATAAAATATGCTCATGGTGATTTAGAACAATTAAGTGGTGGATTTAGCACTTTTAAAAGTTTAACAACTGACAGTGGTAATCGAATAAATGATATATGTGCTAATTATGCTGAAAATTTATATAATACACTTAATTATGCCAAAAGATATGTCAATAATAATGATTTATATAGTGTTTCATTAGAAACAATGATAGAAATTAAAGAAAATGTATTCGTAAATGGCAGTAGAATTACATCAAGAAAAGATTTAACTATAATTGATGATTGTAATTTAATTGACAATGATTTAAAAAAAATACTAAAAGAATATTTAGGATATTTTCAAATTGGATGTACAAGTATAACAATAATATTATGTATGACTGATTTATATAAATTGTTTGTTTCTAAAGAAATGGACAATAAAAAAACATTTAAAAAAATTAAAGGAAGATTAATTGCTTTAGCTATCCTTTTATTAGCACCCGTTATTATAAATATAATAATAGATTTAATAAATAGATATGTCGATGTTGAAGCAGTTAAATATTTGGAAAGTTAGGTGAACAAATGAGAAGAAAATTAAATCAAAATGGTCTTATTGGAACCCTCGCTGCAGTTGGAATAGGAATAGTTGCAGCTGCATCAATAGGATCAATAATAGTAACTGGATCAACAAACGCAATACTAGGCCTTTTAAGACAAATCGCTATATGGTTAGATACACTTGTATTTACTATTGCATCTTGGGCTTATGGTATTTTTTATGAATTATCTGCTAGCTCATTATTAAGTAGTTTAAATTTAGCATCTGCAAGTCAAAGATTATATACATTATTAGGTATATTTATGCTATTTAGATTAGCGTTTTCTTTTGTCAAATATATAGTTAATCCAGATGATATGGAAAAAGGAACAAGTAAATTTATTACTAATTTAGCTGTTTCATTAGCATTAATTGTTTCTGTTCCATGGATATTTAATAGAGCTTTCCAATTACAAACATATATCATGGAAAGTAATGTAATTGGTAATCTTATATTAGGAATGGATACAAATAGAAGTGATGAAGATACATTTAATGCATCATCTTATGGACAATCAATAGCATTTATGGTTTTCAATGCCTTTTATAGACCTAATACTAGTATTAGTGGACTTGAAAGCTGTAGTAATTTACTTGTTTATTATAATGATTATATTGTACCCGAATCTGATAAAACAGTTAGAGTTGAAGGTGCAACAGATGATTTAAAAAAAGAAAGTGAAAAAATTGCTGCATGTGTTAATGCTTTAAATAATGCATCAGGTAGAATTGATTATGTATTTGGTTCTGATGAAAATGATACAGAAATTGGAACAATGTTCTATATTGCATCTCAAAGAATGGATATATCATTACTTACACATCCCAGTATATTTAAAACTTATGTAGGTGATAGTTATGTAATAAACTATACGGCAATAGTATCAACAATAGCTTTAGGCTTTCTAGCACTTTTATTCATTAGTTTTTCATTTGATGTTGCAATTCGTAATGTTAAATTATGTTTCTTACAAATAATCGCACCAATACCAATTATATTGAATATTGAACCAGGCGATACAAAAGGTGATAAGAAATCATTAAATTGGTGGGTTAGAGAGTGTTTAAGAACTTATGTTGACTTATTTGTTCGTGTTGCTACAGTTTACTTTGGTGTATTCTTAATCAATATACTATTTACTGGTAATACAATTGTTGGATCAAACAATACATCAGCTTGGTTTAAAGTATTTATGATCTTTGGTATATTATTATTTGTTAAACAAGTACCTGAAATGATTGGAAAAGCATTTGGTATTGACGTTAAAGGTCAATTCAATTTAAATCCTTTAAAACGAATAGGCGATAATAGACTTGCTAGTATGGTTACTGGCGGTGCTTTAGGATTTGGTCTTGGCGGAATAGGAACAGGAATAGCTGCTTATCAAGGTGCGAGAGGAGCAGGTGCTAATCGTGGAGAAGCATTAAGAAGTGCAATAACTGGTGGTGTTGGAGGAGCATTCCACTCGGGTTTAACAGGTGCTACAAAAGGAGTAAAAGGTGCAAGAGATATTAGTGGTAACCTTAGAGAAAATATAGGTAGAAGTGGTAGAATTGCTGGTGCTAATGTTGGATCTACTATGGAAGGCAGAATGGCTGCTAGGGCTGCCATGGCTCTTGGTACTCCAACTGAAAGTGATCGTATTGCTGCTGAAACAAAAGCTATGGAAACTTATGCAAATCAATTTGGAAGTATGAAAAGTTTTGCTGTTGGTAGTAAAGAAAACATTGGAATTACACGATACTCTGGTGGTGGTGTACAAGCAAATAACACTCAAGGATTAGATAATGTTGTTATACCTGAAATGAAAAAAGACTTATCTAAATTAACAGTAGGTTCTGCAGCTTACAACTCATTAAAAGATGAAATTGACAAGTATGAATCTGACACAAATTTCCGTAGTGATTTAAATTCTGGTAAAATATCGCCAGTATCGTATGGTTCTACAACTGGATATAGCTTTACTAATGTTAAAGATGCAAATGATAATATCGAAAGATTAAAAGCATCTGGTGCATCTGTAAATGATATCAAAGCCGCTGAAGATTTAGCAAGTTCGTTTGTTAATAACTATATTGATACATTTAAAGGAGATTCTAGCCATGCAATTGGTGCTATGTGGAATCAAGCAATGCGTGAATATGATCAAAATGCTGACCTTATGGCACAATATCATATTGGTAAAGCAACTGATGCTGCTTCATTAAAAGGAAATATTACTGCTGCTAAAAGTGCTGCTTCAGTACATAAATTATCTGAAAGAGCACAAGCTGCCGATCGTGCAAAAGCTGCCGTTGGAGCAAGAGGACCAGGCAGAAAATAATAAAAAGGGAGATATAGAATATGAATGGATTTTTAATACCTGCCAATTCAAAAAGATCAATGCTTATATTTGGAATGTTTAATGGCTTTGATATAATTGTTTTGGGAATAGGCGTTGTAATAACAATAATATTATTACTTACACTTAATTTAACTGATATTGGGCCAACTGTTCTTGCAGTTACTCCAGCTGCAGTTGCAATAATACTTGTATTTCCAGTTGCCCATTATCACAATGTTATGACTATAATAATATCAATATACAAGTTCTTTACAAGTAGAGAAAAATTTATATGGAGAGGATGGTGTTACAGTGAAGAATTTAAAGGAATTAGCGAAGAAACCGGAACCGAAAGTTCAAAGTAAATATACTGAAAGTTTTGTACCAATTAAAAGTATTGCCAATGGTATGATAGTACTAGATGATAATGTTAAAGTAACAGGACTTAAAATACAACCTAAAAATATATTTATATTAGATTCTTCTTCACAAGAAGCTATAATATCCAATTTAAGAAATGTTTACAATGTTATAAACTATGAATTCTGGCTAATAATAGCTGGAAGACCAGTTGATATAAATATTTATTTATCACAACTACAAATAGCATTTAATTCAACACCTGATCAAAAAATTAAAAAAATGATTATGGAAGATATAAATAAGGCAAATATGTTTATGTCAAATGGAGTTGTCGATACAGAATTTTATTTGTTATTTAAAGATAAAGATAATGATGTATTACAAAAAAGATTAAGAGTTTTAATTAATCAATTTGCATCTGCTGGTTTAAATACCAGCCAAACAACAAATGATGATTTAAGAGTTTTATTAGATAATTTCTTGAATGCAGGAATGCGTACTGAAACTGGGACGGTGATGAGTTAATGGAACTAAAAAGTCAACTTGCTCCTAAAGGATTAGAATTTAAGAGTGCTCAAATAGTAATAAGTGATAAATATGCAACTATATTATCAGTTGTTTCTTATCCAAAATTTATAAATCCTGGTTTCTTATCTAATTTAACAAGCATGTCAGGAATTAAAATTGCAATTAAACATATACCATTACCATTTAGTGTAATATCTAAAATGTTAAATAAAGAAATTGCAGATTTAAAAGTAAGATATCAAGATGAAAGAGACAAAACATTACAAGAAAGAATTAGACAAGACTATGAATCACTTGAATATTTCATTTCAATGTTAGCAGCAAATCAATCAGCAATATTCGATTTTCAAATGCATATAATGGTCACAGCTGATACCCAAGATGAATTAACAGCAAAAAAATTGCAAGTTAAAAATTATTTGGAAGCAATGCAATTATCTGCTGTTCCATTAAGATTTGAACAAGAAAGCGTATTTAAATCGATGCTTCCTATATATCCTAAACAAGCTGTAGAAGATAGAATCGGAACACCAATTCCATCTCCTACATTAGCAGCTATGTATCCATTTATATTTGATAGTATAAAAGATCCAGGAATGTCAACATTACTTGGCGTAGATTTTTCTGGAGGTGTAGTATTATTTAACCAATTTTTATATCAAATAAAAAAAGAACATAATAGAAATAATGCCAATATGATTATATTAGGTACTTCTGGTTCTGGTAAATCTACTGCTGCCAAATTATTACTTCGTGCAAATATAAGAAATGGTCACCAAGTTGTTGTTATTGACCCTGAAGGTGAACTTGAAGAAATGACTAATCTATATAATGGAGATTTTATTGATTTAGGTAAAGGTGGACAATATGGTATGATAAATCCACTTGAAATAGTACTTGATAGTGATGAAGATGAATTAAAAGACGGTTTAGGATATACTGTATTAACTAGATCATTACAAACACAAAAAGCTTTTATTAAATATTATGATCCAAGTATTGAAGAAGATGTTCTAACACTTTACAGTGAAATGATTCAAGAAACATATCGAAGATTTGGTATTGATTTTGATACCGATTTTACAAAACTAAAATCAGATGACTATCCAACATTTAGAGATGTATATGCTACTGTTAGAGGTAAAATTTTATCAATGCCTGATAGAACACATGAAAAAGATATTCTAGAAAGATTGGAATTAAAAATAAGACCAATAGTTAAAGAATTAAAGTATTATTTTGATGGTCATACAACTATAAAACCCAATAGTAACTTTATAGTATTTAATATAAGAGAATTAATGAATTCTGATAGTAATATAAGAAATGCTTTATTCTTTAATATTTTAAAATATGCATGGAGTTTAACACTAGATAAAAGCGTAAATACTGTTTTAGCAGTTGATGAAGCACACGTATTATTAGGCGGTAACAATGCTTTGGGTGCTGAATTCCTAGCACAAGTACAAAGAAGAAGCCGTAAATATAATACTGGTACTATAATAATAACTCAACAACCAAGTGATTTCTGTGCACCTGATGTATTAATGCACGGAAAAGCTATATTTGATAATGCTTCATATTATTTAGTAATGGGACTTAAAAAACAAGCAGTTGAAGATTTAGGTTATTTAATAGATTTAAATGATAATGAAAGAGAAGGTATCAAACGATATAATCAAGGTGAAGGTTTACTTGTTTGTGGTAGTAGAAGAATGCAAATAAATGTTGTACTTACTGATGCCGAACTTGATTCATTCGGAAGTGGAGGAGGACTATAGAAATATAGTTTTTCTTTTGATGCAAAATTATTTTAAAATTTATGATTTCTGTGTATTAAAAAAAATTATCTTGAATTTGACTATCTTTTATATGTGTGGTATGATTTATACAACTTAAGGGGGTATATATTATGTTAAAAATATTAGGTGGAATTTTTAAAATGCTTTGGATAATTGTTAAAGGTTGTTTTAATGGTTTATTAAATATATTAAAATATTATTATCTTGCTGTCATAGGAACATGTAAGATTTTAGGTATATCAGCAATACCTAATCATTTAGTAGCATCTTTATTAGCGATCTTTGTATATGTTGCTTATTATGTAGCAATGGTAATTGTTCCAGAACTTATAATATATAATACTGGTAAATTAACAAAAAAATATAAAAAATTAAAAACAGAAGAAGAAAAAAAAGAATATTTAAGTAAAAGAGCACTTCCAGTTTTAAAATTAGTACTAACAATTAAGAATGCCCTTTCAAATAGACAAGCAAAAGAAGATTCAATAGTTATAGAAAATTTACCAACTAATTCATCAAATGAAATTATCGAAAGCTTAAAAGATGAATTAGAAGAAAATGTAGAAAAAACTGATGATGTTAATGATGATAAAATAATTGAAAATGAAAATAATATTAAATTATTATATACATCTAATATAATTGGTAATGTTTTAAGAAAAAATATAGTTACAAAAAGAAAATTGTTAAATGATGAAAAACCATTTTTAGTTGATTTTTCATCAGTACCTCCTAAAGAAGTAATTACAGGAAATGAATGTAACAATATTATTTTATCAAAAAACATAAAAGGGGAAAAAATAGAAATATTATTAGAAAACCCTGAATTATTAAATAATCCAGAATTATATGAAAATTTAACACAAGATGAATTAAAAAATTTAAAAACATTATTAATGCAAGATATAAATTATCAGACTAATTTAAAAAAATTTTTTGCAATGAATAAAAAAGCATTAGAGTATAAAAAAATCTAATGTTTTTTTAATATGGGTTTTTTTTTTCTAAAAAAAATGTTATAATATGTATTATAAAAGGTGATATGTATGGCTAAAGACAATGATGCTATTGAAAGAATTAGAAATAATCAAAACAGAATACAATCGACAAATTTAACTAACCAAGAAAGTCAGTTTTTTAATAATGAAAATAATATTGGAAAATATGAAGAAATTGAAGAAGGTAGTAGTGGCACAGCTACAGGAGCAGGTTTTACAAACAAAGTAAATTTTTTAAATCTTATAAAAAAAGGTAAAAAAATTGGTAAATATGTAGGAATTGCTATAGTAGCATTAATGATATTAATGGTTGTTGTAATTGCAACAATATTCACAAATGAAGATTGGAAAGGTTTCTTCCTAACAGATAATGTTAAAAATGGATCCTCATCCAATGGATCATCAAGTTCATCCATTAAAACACCATCAGGAACAAAAACATCACTAGCAACAATATCTGATATATATAAATCAACATTAATTGAAAACGAATCATTTTTTGCTGATTTAAAAAGAGTTGCAAAAAACTATACAGATTATGCATTACCAGATGGAACAGATTTATTTGATGGTGAATTTGATATTGCAATAGTTGCCGCAACTATCCATTATAATAAATTTATATCAGACGCAACAGTTTTAAGTGGAGCTTTTAGTAGTGCTCGTTCACAATCTAATATGGGAATGGCAACAACAAGAAGATTAAGTCATATACCAACTTACGAAGTAAAAAGTTTTTATGAACTTGCATCTATTACTTTGGGAACAGATTTAGGAATACCAGAAGAACAATACAGAGGAATAACAGGACATTTGGTTGGATCAAAAGTACAAAGTATATGTTTGTCTAAATCAGATGCCAAAACATATTTATCAAATGGTAGAATAGGTAGTTATGATTTACTTGATTCAATAATAATCAAATATGAATCATTATATTATTCAGGAGCACCATCATCTAGTGAAAATGATTATACAAGAACATTAAAAAGAAGACTTGACGCTTTACGTGAAAACGGAACATTTTCAGATTATTATGATACAAGCGAGTATGACCCAGATATAGAATGTGGTGGAAAAACAGCTGTTCATTTTGTTTCAAAATATATGAATTACGAAACTTATGCAAAATATTTATTAACAGAATATGTACCAGAAAATTACTTGGAATGTGTTGATTGTAAATCATCAAATAAAAGAAATGATTCAATAGAAATAACTAAATCAATATTTGATAATCGAAACCAATTTGTAAGTTATTATTATGATGATGAAATTATTGATGTTCAAAAATTTCCTAATGGTGATTCATTAACAACAACAAAATCAGAATATCAATTACCAGATGAAATAAAAAATAACTTTACATCTCCATTTGGATTAAGTACAAAATGTACAATATCAAGTGGTTTTACATCAAATAGAACAGGATATTCACACTATGCTGTGGATGCTTATGCTAATGATAGAACATTATATTCTGTTGCTGATGGTGTAGTAATTGCGACTGTTTCTAATGTAAGCTATAGTTTAAATGTTACGAATGGTGTCTGTTTAGACTCTAATGGAAATATTGATAGCAGAAGTGCTGGTAATTATGTTGCAATAAAACATACCATTGATGGCAAAGATTATGTTTCATATTATATGCACATGGAAAATGTTATCGTAAAACCAGGACAAAAAGTTAGCAAGGGTGAGAAAATTGGGCTTGAAGGAACAACTGGATGTTCAACAGGATATCATGTCCATTTCCAATTAGTATCAGGAAGTACTAGATATGATCCAACATTACTATTTTCACAATGTGCTGGAGCAAGTATTGTAAATTATTCATCTACTAGTATGACGGAATTCTTAAATAATACATTTAAAGATTATACATATACAAATATTAATGGTTGTAATGTTAAAGTTTATGATGACAAAGAAGAAAAATCATATTCAGCTATGACACTCGAAGAATATGTAGCAGGTGTTGTTAATAATGAAATGCCAGGAAGTTATAACATTGAAGCATTAAAAGCACAAGCTATAGCAGCGAGAAGTTTCCATGTTGCTAATTCAAACTATTGCTCTAAAAGAGGAATAACCCAAAACAATGAAAATTATCAAACATTTTCTAAAGTTAATCCAGATAAAGATGCAAATGATAATGCCGTTATACTTGCAACTCGTGATACAGCTGGAATGCTAGAATCTTATGCAAACGGAGTATATGCGACAGAATATGCTAATTTCCCTTGTGAAATCGTATATAGATGTACTGATCCAGATCGCTATGAACCATATTTTGTAAAATCTGTTAATGCTGTTACTTGCCGTGATAAAATATATGGAACATTTGATTCAAGTAAAGTCTATAAAACAAGTAATGGTGAAGAAGGAACAAAATCAGAAACAGCATGTCCTAAAGATGGTAGTAAAGGATCAATATATTATTGTGGTAATACTAATTATCCAAGACAATTTAGAAATCAATCTAATATAGTTGGTGAAGTAGGAGGTTGTGATGAATTAAGTGTTGAATTAAAACCACATGCTTCTTATGGTGCAAGATACAGAACAATAGCTGTTCCTCATAAATGGATAAAAGTTGGAACAACAGCAGTATATCAAGGATCATCATGGCAAGAAGATTATTCACCATTCTATGGTCATAATAGAGGTATGTCACAAATACTTGCTAATTATTATGCTGTTCATTATGGATGGAACTATAAAAGAATACTTTCATATTTTTACAATCAAAAAATTGGCTATAATTTAGTAACTATTGAAACACCAACAATTTTATTAGATGATCAAACAGAATATGAAGCAAATGATTATAATGGAAGAATTACTATGACTGTTGGAAATCGTGATCTTTTAGTACCTGTTGATTTTTATGTAGCAGGTATGCTATATAGTAATTTTGGTGCCAATACAAACTCTAATTTATTAAAAGCACTTGCTATATCAAATAGAACATTAGTTTATAATAAAACACAATGGGGACATGATAAAATAGTGCCTTCTGGACAATATTCATTTGAATATACCGATAATAAAACAATATATGATGCTATAAATGCTACTAAAAATACATTATTAGTAGATAGTGAAGGTTATATAACACCAACAGGATATTATCATACAGGATCTGACGGTACAATTACCAAAACTGGTAAAGAAACAACAATTACTTATGAACTTGGTTATCAATATAAAGATGATACACATAAAGTAATGATCAAATATGATGAAAATTTTTATAATTTATATAGTGGTTTATCAAGTGGTAATATTGGTATAATACATGATGTTGCAACATATATGACAAATAATTGGTATTTTGTAAATCATTTTGAAATATTAAAATTCTTCTATGGAGAAGATTATAACGTAGTAGATATAAATGGAATGAGTACCAAAGGTGATATTAAAGATGAAAATGAAAATATAATTAAATACCAAGGTGGTACACTAAATATTAATTCAGCAGCTCTTGATGCTTTAAATTCAGATCTAGAAAATTATGTAAGTGAAAATGGTTATGGAACAATTAATGGTGTTGTTGCAGCAGCTGAATGGTTATGGAGACATGCTCAAGGTGATGGTGAACTTTATGTACCTTATGTACTTGGTGGTCAACATCCACCAATCTTCGGTATTAATTCAGCTTGGTATAATTCAGATAATTCAAAAGATGGTGTCGATTGTACTGGATTCTTGTTTTGGAGTTTTAAAAATGGTGGATATCCAAGTGTAACTTTTTCAAGAATGAGGGAAAGATTACAAGATATTGGTCAACTTAACCGTAAATACTATTATGATTTTGAAGAATCAGATGTCAAAACTAAAGGTATTCCACTTATTGATTTTATAGATGAAATTGCACCAGGTGATGTATTATGGCATTATCAAGGAGAAGTATATAATGATTCTAATGGTAAAGGAAGTACTTATGCTCATGCTGCTATTGTATATGAAGTGGATAGAGATAGTGGAACTATTACAATCATTCATGCAGGATTTAACTATAAATCTGGAGATAAAATTACTGGTATTAAAAAAGCTGTAATTAATGCTTATACTGGTCAATATTCTGATACTGGCCATAGTCATACTTATACGGCTGTTATTAGATTTTCACAAATTCCAGAAGGGTGGTTAAGATGAAAATAATTATAATTATTTTATGTTTATTATTATCTGGTTGTAGGATAGATTATAGTTTAAAAATCACAAATGATAATAAATATGTTGAAAAATGTGATTTATTAAAATATTTGCCAAATGGTGATTCAACTTATAATTCAGAAGATGGTGGCGAAAGTTTTGATATTGTTGAAAGTTTGAGGAAACAAGCTCGTGGTAAATTAAATACAATGGCCTATTCTAGTTATAAAATAACAGATATTCAATCCGCTAATTATAAAGGTATTAGAGTAGCTAGAACATTTGATGGTGTTGCTTCATATAATTATAATTTATTAATAAAGGAATTATATAATAATTTTAGTATTAATTTGGATAAAAATATTGTAACTCTATCAGCTAAAGGATTAAAGAAAGATAATATTGAATATAAATATGATTCAATAGGTATGCAAGTAGATAATAGTACAATTACTATTGAATTACCTTATAAAGTGTTAGATAATAATGCTGATAATATTGATAAAAATAAAAATATTTATACTTGGTATATAAATAAAAATACAACAGAAAAAGATATACTTTTACAATATGATGTTGATAGTTTATATGCATTAAATATTAACACCATTGGAACAAAAATTAATATGACAGTTGTTTATATTATACTTGTAATATTGATTCTTGTTATTGTAGGCTATTTTGTATATAAATATATTAAAAAAGTATATGAAAATAAAAATAAATTTTAAATTCCTAGAAATAGGAATTTTTTGTATAATAAAAAGAGCATAAGCTCTTAATTTTCTTTTTCTGCAATTACTTCATTATATTTTGCTAAAATAGCATCAGTGAACATTTTTCTAACTTCGCTATTAATTGGATGGACGATATCACGATGTTTTTGATATCCTTCTTCTCCTTCTTTTTTGTTTTCTTTACGGTCAGGCATTGCAACAAATAAACCTTTTTGCCCATTAATGATTCGTATTCCTGTAATTACAAGTCCATCATCAATATAAGCTTCAGCGAAAGCTTTTAATTTTGGATTTTCTTTTTCAACAGGATATACATTTACTTTTGTTATTTCCAAGATTATCTCTCCCTCCAGTATAGATATTCTATACAATATAAATATATCAAAAAAGGTAAAAAAAGGCAATTAGTTTTTAACTTTTAATGCTTATTTTTACATTTTTTGTTAAAACATCTGCATAAGAAAATGATTTTTTTATTCCATTTGTTTCAATTAAAAAAATTTTATTATATGTTTCTTTAATAATACCATTATATTTTTCATATTTATTTCTTCCTAGATTATATTTTACTATTGCTTGTTTTCCTATTAATTCTTCAATGTTATTTTTTACATTTTCGATCATCTAGGATACCCCATATACATTGTTCCTTTGGTTATTATACCACCAATACCATCAGAACCATATTTAGTATTTTCGAGTATTTCTTTTAAATTAATTTCTTTAGTTGCATCAGACATACTTATTTTAGTTGCAATTATTGCTGGATCTAATGCATGAATATTTATCCTTTTAGGACTTGAAGCAAAATTAGCACCAGCCTTTATTAATTCTTCATAATCCGATTGACAAGCACCAGCTATAATAATTAATTTTTCATGACTTTTTTCATAACTTCGAGCTTCTCTTATTGCATCAGCAAAATTTTGACTATTTTTATAAATATTTTTATTTTTATTATAAGCATCATGACCAGTTATTACAACAATATTAGGACTAAATTCTATTATTAAATCTTTTATTTTATACTTTATTTCATTTTCATTTATACATTTTCCGGTAGCCCAGATACTAGCATCTTTATAGTATTTTAAACATCTATTTAAATAATCCATATCAGCATCTATATGTAATATTTTACCAGGCATATAAAAATAATCTTCGCGTTCTTCTAGTTTAGGTTTACATGCTGTAAAATTTTCTCTTGCTTCATTTTCTTTTTTTAAATCTTCAATAGGTGCATCAGCAACTAGTCTTTCATTTGCACCCTTTAAAATATAATTATTATTTTCTATTTTTGTTATTATAAAAACAATATCATTATCATAAGAATATCTACTAACGAAATCTCCTTCCTTAAACATATAAATCACCATTTAAATATATGTTTAATATTATTTTATATGTTTATTTTAAATACATTTCATATATTTTTTTTGTTATATTATAAGAAATTCTTTGATTTATATTACTTCCATAACTATTACCAAATGATATATCAGGCGCAACTATTGAAAAAGCATATTTAGGACTATCATAAGGAAAATAGCCCACAAAAGTTTTATTAATTGTTGGTGTATCTACAATACCATCATTATTGGAATCAGTAAATGTTTCTGCAGTTCCTGTTTTGCCAGCACCTTTATAATATATATAATTAACACCAAGTCCATTAATTGCTGCTTCTCTAAAACCTAATTTAACACGATCTAAATATTTTTTTTCTGTTTTAATTTCATTTAAAACAGTATCTTCTATTATTTTATCATTTATTTTTTTAACAATTTTTAATTTATATCTTTTACCAACCGCTAAACTACTTATATATTGAGCAAGTTCAATAGGAGTATAAGTATCATATTGTCCAATTGCTAAATCAAGTAAAAAACCGGGTAGAGTACTTGTACCTTTTATACCTGTTACTTCATCAAATTCAATTCCTGTTTTACTACCTAATCCAAATGAATTAAATACTTTGCGATATATATTAAAAGCATTTTTATCAATTGATAATGGTTTATTATATTCATATTTACCTTTTCCTACATTAATTGCTGTTCTAAATTGATAAGTGTTTGATGAATATTTTAAGGCATCAATATCATTTATGTAGCCCAAATAGGTCCAAGAACATTTATTTATTGTTCCAATTTTTAAACATGTATCATATCTTTTTTCACCAATTTTTAAACTATTAGTATTATATCCTACAATATGTGAAGCTCCTTTTACAACTGATCCTGATGTATAAGAATTTAAAAATGTTCCAGGTGTATAATCGTATACTTTATATCCTGTAGTTGTTTTTATTATTTGTTTACCTGATATTGCTAAAATGTCACCATTATTAGGATCAACAATAACAACAAATATTTTATTAAAATATTTAGTATTATATTCTTTTTTTGTTTTTATTAATTCTTCTTCTAACAAATTATCTAAATAATTTTGTAAATCAATATCTATTGTTAAATAAATATCATTTCCTTTTTTTCCTGGCTCAATAAGTATTAAATTACCATCTTTTATTTCATATTTACTTTTATGACCTTTTAAAGTATTCTCATATATTTTTTCCAAATAACTAACTCCTACTTTATCACTTAAACTATAACCATTATTTAAATAATATGCTTTATTTTCATATGGAATACTTGCTATATTGCCAATCAAACTTTTAAATGATGATTCATATTTTCTTTTCCAATCATTATTAACTAATATACCATTTAAATTAGCAGATATTAAATATACATATTCTTTATCATTTATATCTTTTTTTATTAATTTTGGAGCAAAAGAATATCCTGCATTCATTAAATAATAAATATAAGCTGTTTTTTTAGTTAATTCATCATCATTATATTTAGATATTTTTAAAAAATTTTCATAATTATTTTT
>ERZ824600.3545-NODE-3545-length-14809-cov-2.694862_pt1 | contig 14809 bp, 10 predicted proteins | sample MGYA00519933_ERZ824600 | MGnify/ENA primary metagenome ERZ824600 (study PRJEB31778, sample SAMEA3449178) | human gut metagenome | biome: human gut; feature: human-associated habitat; material: faeces | place: United Kingdom | collected 2010/2012 ... | reverse complement strand
AGGTGCGCCCGCTTATGCCCGACCCCGGCTCGAACGTCTTGCAAAATGGACGGTCAAGCCGATGATCAGACCGAGCGTGGCGGGCGCGATCCAGCCCAGACCGAGGGTCGAGAAGGGCAGGAAATCGCCGATAACATCCAGTATTCCGGTGAGGTGCAAAGTATTTTGCACGGTCTTGGGAAGGGCGGAGAGCAGATCGAAAAGTGCCGCAGGCAGGGTAAGCGCCGTAACGCTGACATAAACGGCACGGTCATGACCGAAGAGACCTCCGAACAGAGCAAGGAGCACAAGGGTAATCGCCAGAGGATAGAGGAACATGAGAACGGGCACCGAATATTCGATGATCGTGCTCAGTCCGAGGTTGGCGAACAGGAAGGAAACCACGCTGAAAATGACCGCCCAGACGCGATACGAGGGTCCCTTCGGGAAGATGGACTCAAAGGTCTCCGAACAACTTGTGATCAGACCGACTGCGGTTTTCAGGCACGCGAGGGTCACGATGATCGCCATGATCCACAGTCCCGCGCCGCCGAAGTAATGCTGTGCGATGAGGGAAAGCGCCTCGCCGCCGTTCTCACAGGGCTGTGCAAGGAAGCCGCGGCTCTGCGTACCCACAATGGTGACGGCAAGATAAATGAGCGCCATGAGCAGACAACTGAAGATACCCGAGCGCACGGTGTTGCCCGCCACCGCCTTGGAATCGCTGACACCCAGACCGCGAATAACGCGCACCACCACAATGCCGAAGGCAAGGGCGGCCAAAGCATCCATGGTGTTATAGCCCTCCAAAAAGCCGGTGAAAAAAGCGGTCTTTGCATATTTTCCGACAGGTGCAACCTCGGAAATACCTGCCGCAGGGTGGGTCAGCGCGGTGATCACCAGCACGCCGAGGAACACAAGGAAGCAGGGGTTCAGAATCTTTCCGATCCAGGTCATGATCTTGCCGGGATACAGAGAGAACAGGAGCGCCGCAACGAAAAACACAAAGGTAAAGACAAGCAGATACACCCACACATGGTCATTTTCCGGAAGCATCTGCTCCAGACCCACGGTAAAGGAGGTCGTGGCACAGCGGGGGATGGCGAAGAACGGTCCGATAGTGAGGTACAGCAGACAGGTAAAAAACATGGCATAGGGACGGGAGACCTTACTGCTCAGGTCATACAGTCCCTCACTGCGGCTGATGCCCAGTGCGGCGACGCCGAGCAGAGGAAGTCCCACGCCCGTGATGAGAAATCCGACGGACGCCGTCCAGACATGATTGCCCGCCATTTGTCCCATAAAGACCGGAAAGATCAGGTTTCCGGCACCGAAAAACATGCCGAAGAGCATACTTGCGATGTAGACGTACTCGCGGCATGACAGTTTCTTCTTCATATGTAATATCTCCCAAAAAAACAATGATAAAATATTATATCACGTTTTCGGATAAATTGCAATATAAAAATAACGTGATTATAAACAAAACTTGTCTTTCGGCAGAAAAATGCTTTCCTTGGTCTGTGCCGTCATGCTCTTTCGCGACGCCCGAGAGCATGCGCGGCACCGCCGCGCATAACGGGGTCGGCACCGATCCCGTTTCTGCGGCTTTTCGGAGAACATCGAAGGTGCCGATCCGTCCGTCAGCCGCATGGCTGACGGCTCTCGGGCGCCGCGAAAGGGCATACCTGATACAGTCAGACGAACGGCAAAAAAAGACGGGACTGCCGCACAGGCAGTCCCAAGACCCGAAATCGTTCGGATATTGCAAATATCAGAAGGAAATGCGAAAGCGGAAATCAATCTTCTTTTCGGTGAGGCGCTCCTTTTCGGGGGCAAGCCAGCCGCAGGAATTCGAGCCGATGCCCGACACCCGATAATCGACCCGCACATGCGTGCCGTCCGAGGGGGACAGCTCGTCGGTGTGCTGTGCCGCAGTCAATTGCGCAATACTGTGGTGCAGAACCGAGATCTCCATGGTATCCCGCGCCGTGAAGCGGAGGGAATTGAGAAGATGCAGTTCGCGGCAGGCAAAATGATTGCCGTGCTCCTGCGGACGGACATAGTTGACATACTCGGCATCCGCCGTGCTTTCGTGCCACCCCACAAAGCCGTGATGGCACATGTCGCAGTAGCTTTCCATGGGACCGTTGCCGAAGTAAGAGAAGTGATCCTTTCGGTACGGGAGCTTGAATTCAAAGCCGAGACGTGGAAGCCAAGCCGCACTTTCGCGGATATCGCCGCACAGGGTCACATCCACCGAGCCGTCCGCAAAGAAGTCGTAGGACAGGGTGTAGCGGAAGAAGGGCATGCGGGACACACCGGCGGCGGAGCAGGTCAAGACGGCGCGGTTTGCCGTCACATGCGCTTCGTAGACCTTGCCGAACACGCAGTCGTAGTTTTCGCCCTGCCAGATGGTGGATCTGTCCCACAGCGAGCTGACGTTCCGATCGTTGTCCGTGGGGGCGCGGAAATAGGAAAGCCGGACAGGCGCCGCGAGCTGTTCCTCCCCGTGCAACAAGATGCTCACAAAGGTTCCGGTCTGCTTGGAGAGAACGTAGCGGAAGGTGTCGCCTTGGGCTGTAATCTCATAGTCGTCCTCGGTCAGAGAGAGGGGAACGCCGTCGGACATGGCTTGCACGGGAACGGGCAGGCGTTCATAGAGCAGACCCAGCTCGCGGTTCGCGCCGTCCGTCATGCAAACGGTGATATAGCATCCCAAGCGACAGCTCTGCGGCAGGGAAACCGACGGAACGATCCGAAATTCCTCGCCCACGGCAGCATCGGAGGTCACGGTGCGCTCCTCGGCGCATTCGCCGTCAAACGAGACCGTGTATCGGAAGGAACAGCCGGAAAAGGTCAAAAAGTCGAAGTGATTCCGCACATGCAGTGCACCGTCCTCCCAGCGGATGCGGAAGGGCGCGTAGGCGTTTTTGATCTCATAGGTGCCGGGCTTTGCGGAACGGTCGGAAAAGACCATGCCGTCGCAGCAGAAATTCCCGTCGTGCGTCAGCTCGTTCGGAAAATCGCCGCCGTATTTCTGCGTGCCGTCCGACAGCACCGCATGATCCGCCCATTCCCAAATACAGCCGCCGATCAGCTTTTTGTGGGCATAGAAGGCGTTCACATAGTCCCACACCCCGCCGGGACCGTTCCCCATGGCGTGCGCGTATTCGCACAGAAAGACGGGCTTGCGGTATGCGGGATCGTCTGCCCACGACAGCAAGGTGTCGATGTCGGTGTACATCATGGAAAACACGTCGGCATGCGTCATATCACCCGCGCGGGACGCATCCTCGCAGTGCATGAGACGCATCGGATCTCGCTCCCGCACCCAGTCCATCATGGCGATCTGGTTTTTGCCGAAGCCGCTCTCGTTGCCCGTGGACCACATGATAACCGACACATGATTCCGATCCCGCATGTAGGCGCGTTCCATACGGGAGAGAAATTCCCGCCGCCACAACGGCTGATCGCACGGCCATTCCCCGCTGTCCACGTCGAAGCCGTAGGACACATTGGCATATCTGCGTGCAAAGCCGTGCGTCTCAATGTCGGTTTCCAGAATGACGTACAGTCCCAGCTCGTCGCAAAACTCCAAAAACTGCGGAATGGGCGGATAGTGCGAGGTGCGCACCGTGTTGATGTTGTATTGCTTCATGAGGGTCAGATCGCGGCGGATATCCTCCGTGCTGACGGTCCAGCCGGTTTCGGGATCGGTGTCGTGATGGTTGACGCCGCGTAGCTTCACGGGTCGCCCGTTGATGCACAGCTCCCCGTCCGCCGACACGGCAATGGTGCGCAGACCCACTCTCTGCACGATGACCTCACCCGCGGCATAGAGCTTTAAGGTATACAGATAGGGCGTTTCCGCCGTCCATAGGTGCGGATCGGACACGGTGAAGCGGAGGGAGCGCGCGGCGGAAATGCCGTCGGCTAACAGACGGTCGCCGTCGTACAGCTCGGCGCGGAAATCGGTGTCGCACGTGACCGACACGCTGTCGGCATCGGTCTTGATATCGATATCGGACAGATGCCCGTGCGGGCGCGACAGGACGTACACGCTTCGGAAAATGCCGTTGTAGCGGAACGCGTCCTGATCCTCAAGGTAGCTCCCGCAGCACCATTTGCGCACATAGACCCGCACCGTGTTTGTGCCCGAACGCACACAGCGGCTGATATCGAATTCGGACATTAAACGGCTTCCCTGGGTAAAGCCCACGTATGCGCCGTTTACGTACAGCTCCGCGTGGGACGAGACCCCCTCGAAAACAAGATAAGTGTCGCAGTCCGTGCGCTCCAGAGAAAAGGTTCGCTCGTAGATGCCCACGGGATCGATATCGGGCACATACGGCGGATCGCAGGGAAAGGGATAGTTGATGTTGGTATAGTTGGGATGCTCATAACCGCAGAGCTGCCAGCAGGACGGCACCGAAATGCTGTCCCATGCGTCCGGCTCGGGCGCGCGGTCGCCGTTTTCGTAAAAACGGAAGCGCCATGTGCCGTCAAGCGGCGTTTTGACACACCCCTCGGCGGGAATGTACCAGCTCCTTGCGGGCATGCGGTTTTCGCTTGTGATCTGCGGGTTTTCGTATTTTCTCATTCGATACCTCGTAAAATGCCGTGCCACACGCCGTAAATGCATACGACCGTGGCACGGCATGTCTGAAATTCGGGAATATAAAACCGGGAATGTGCGTTCCGTGCTTACATGTCGGACTGCGCAAGCGCGCGGCAGACATCGCGGACGGCAGGATATACCGAACGGTAGACCTGATATGCGGCACGGTAAGCGGGGATATTGTCCGCATTCGGATTCTGGAGAGAACCGGAGCGGATGACGCGGCGGCAACCCTCCTCCACCGACGGATAGATGCCCACGCCCACGCCCGCGAGGATGGCGACGCCCAGTGCGGGACCCTCCTTGGAGGCAACGGTCTGAATGGGGCACTCGAATACGTCGGCAAGCATCTGCCTCCAAAGGGGACTGGAGCCGCCACCGCCGCAGGCGGTCATATCGGACACCGATACGCCCATTTCGCGCAACACCTCAAGGCAGTCGCGCAGAGAATAGGTAACGCCCTCCATCACGGCGCGGAGCATGTCACGACGGGTGTGCACGGCGGACAAGCCGAAGAACATTCCGCGTGCGTTGGGATCGAGATGGGGCGTGCGCTCGCCCATCAGGTACGGCAGGAACAGGAGCTTCCGGCACCCCACGGGCACCTTTGCCGCCTCCTGATCCATGAGATAGTACGGATCGCAGTTCATCTGACGGGCAGTCTCGATCTCCGCACGGCAGAATTGATCGCGGAACCATTTGAGGGAAAGTCCCGCACCCTGCGTCACACCCATAACGTGCCACTTGCCGGGAACGGCACAGCAGAAGGTGTGCACCCGTCCGCCCATGTCAATCACCATGTGATCGGTATGCGCAAAGACCACGCCGCTGGTGCCGATGGTGGTGAATGCCTTGCCCTCGCACACAACGCCCGTGCCCACGGCAGCCGCCGCATTGTCTCCGGCACCGCCCACCACGGGAATACCCGCGCGCAGACCGGTGAGGCGCGCCGCCTCCTCGGTAACGTAACCCGTGACCTCGGGGCTTTCATAGACCCGCGCCAAAAGTGCAGGGTCGATCTCCAGCTTTTCGAGCACCTCGGCGCTCCATTTGCGCTGTCCGATGTCCAGAAGCTGCATGCCGCTTGCGTCCGAGACCTCGGTGGCGTATTCGCCGGTCAGACAGAAGCGGATATAATCCTTGGGCAGCAGAATGCGGCGGCAACGCGCATAGTTTTCCGGCTCATGGTTGCGCACCCAAAGGATCTTGGATGCAGTGAAGCCCGTGAGGGCGGGATTTGCGGTGATCTCGATGAGGCGCTTTTCGCCCACGCGCGCCGTGATCTCCTCGCACTCCTTTGCGGTTCTGCCGTCGCACCAGATGATGGACGGGCGGATAACGTCGTTCTTCTCGTCGAGCATGACCAGACCGTGCATCTGTCCCGACAGTCCGATGCCGCACACGTCGGCAGGGTCGATGCCCTCGGTCACGGTGCGCAAAGTGCCGGCGGCGGCGTTCCACCAGTCGGCGGGATCCTGCTCTGCCCAGCCGTTTTGCGGCTGGGAGAGCGGATATTCTATGGTTGCGGAGGCAATGACGTTGCCCTCCGTGTCGAACAAAACGGTCTTGGTACCCGAGGTACCGATGTCAATTCCGATCAAATACTGCATGTCGGTTTCCTCCCGCTTCTATTTCGGCTCAGTTGCGGAACAGGATGGAGTTGACGATATTTTCCAAATATTCCTGTCTGCCGCTGTTGTGATCCTCCACGGTGTTCAGGGAAAGCGCATAGTCTGCCAGACTGTTCAGGTCGGCGCGGCCTGCCACCACGTCTGCACCGATGCCCGTGCGGAAGGAAGCGTATCTGTCGCTTACGAAACGGTCGATTCTGCCGTCGCGGATGATGGCATCTGCCTTGCGCAGACCCAGAGCAAAGGCATCCATGCCCGCAATGTAGGCATAGAACAGATCGTCATGGTTCATGGACGCACGGCGCGTCTTGGCATCAAAATTCAGACCGCCGTTGGTAAAGCCGCCGGCGCGCAGAACCTCGAGCATGCACATGGTGCTGTCGTAGATGTTGGTGGGGAACTGGTCGGTGTCCCAGCCAAGCAGAAGGTCGCCCTGGTTTGCATCAATGGAGCCGAATGCGCCGTTGACACGGGCAACGCACAGCTCATGCTGGAAGGTGTGCATGGCGAGGGTCGCATGGTTGGCTTCAATGTTCATCTTGAAATCTTTATCCAGACCGTATTTGCGCAGGAAGGCAAGCACGGTGGATACGTCGAAATCGTACTGGTGCTTGGTCGGCTCTTTGGGCTTCGGCTCGATGTAGAAATCACCGGTGAAGCCCTTGGCACGTGCATAGTCCACAGCCATGTGCATCAGACGCGCCATGTTGTCCTGCTCCAGACCCATGTCGGTGTTCAGGAGGGTCTCATAGCCTTCCCGTCCGCCCCAGAACACGTAACCGGTACCGCCCAGCTCGATGGTGATGTCCAGTGCCTTGCGAAGCTGTGCGGCGGCAAAGGCGTACACGTCTGCGTTGCAGGTCGTGCCTGCGCCGTGGACATAGCGGGGATGGTTGAACAGGTTTGCCGTACCCCACAGGAGCTTGATGCCGTATTTCTGCATCTGCTCCTTGATGAGCGGCACGATGGCGTCCAGGTTGGCTTGGAATTCGCGCAGGCTGGCACCCTCGGGCGCAATGTCCTTGTCGTGGAAGCAGAAGTATTCGATGCCCAGCTTGTGCATGAACTCAAAGCCTGCCAGAACGCGGTTGCGCGCGATCTCCATGGGATCACTGCCGCCGAAGGCCTTGTCCTCGGTGCCTGCGCCGAACATGTCGGTGCCCTCGGCGCACAGGGTGTGCCAGTAGGACATGGCAAATTTCAGGTGATCCTTCATGGGACGTCCTGCGACGACCTCATCGGGGTTGTAGTAGCGGAACGCCAGATCGTTGGCGGTGTCCGGACCTTCATATTTGATTTTCTGAATTTCGGGAAAGAATTCCATGTTTCGTTCTCCTTTGATTTCTATATGTTTCTTTCTGTGCAATGCTTCTTACTTTTCGCCGATGCCGTTATCCCAGCATGCTCAGAATGGATGTCGTGACCTGACGCGCGCACGCTTCCTTGCCCGCCTCGCTGAGATGGGTGAGATCGTCGCAGATGTAGCGCGGAACGTCCTGTGCGACCAGTGCATGCAGATCGTTGATCGCCAGTCCGCAGTCGCGCATGGCGGGAACCGCCAGAGCATTGAAATGGTCGATGGTTTGATTGGATTGCTCGGGATTTGCGGGATTCACGGGGGTGGTGGTTGCAAAAATGACCCGCTCGGTGACACCGCGCAGCAGTCCCGCCATCTTTTCCAGATCCTCAATGTAGCGAAGAGGCGCAGTAAAGGGCTGACCGTCTCCGAAGCGGTGCTGCATATCCCACAGACCGTTGTTCCAGTGGATCACTGCGGGATCGGGGCAGGCGCGCAGATAATCCGGCAGGCAGAACATGGCATAGCGGACGAAGCGACAGTTGTCCTCGGGTGCATAGACCTCGAAGCCGTCGCCGAGGAATTCCCGTACCTTATCCTGATAACCCAGTCGGATGGAGTCCCCCAAAAGCATGATTTTGGTTTTCGCCAAAGAAAATCGCCTCCTAACAGTTCGGGCGGCGCGAACGGTAGTCTCGGTGCACGCCCATACATACTCAGTATACCATACCCGCGTGTTCTTTTCAATAGATTTGCGGCAGTTTTGCAATTTTTTCCGCGCGGGACCTCTCCCCGGCAAAGGTCTGTCGGCAGAATGTGCCCGAAATATGCGCAAAAAAGCGCGGCACATCGAATCTGCATGATCCGACGTGCCGCGAAAACAGGATTGCTCGCCCGCGAAAGTGCCTCGCTCAATATTCCGATTCCTCATAGGTGAAGGAGAATCGGTCAATGATCGGGCGGCTCCATGTGTCAAAGTCCAGCTCCTCTGCGGGAACGGTCAGATTATAGACGGACACATTTCTCCGATCCACATACAGATCAAAGTCAAAGTGGCAGGAGAAGAGGGTCGCGCCGCCGTCCGTCAGCGTGATATCGACACCGTTCATTGCGATGTCGCTGTCCGTACCGTTGGAGATGTAGAGGGTGATCTGCAAATTGCCGTCGCGGTCTATGTACATCTCGGTCGCCTTGCACATCACGGCGTTGTCATAGTAGATCATGGCGGTGTACAGGTCGAACGGGATGAAGAATTTCGCCCATGCACAGCCCTCGTTCATGGCTTCGCGCCCGCCGTATGTCAAGCCTGCGTCAGTGTAGTCACCGATCAGACGGGATTGAACGTCCTCATTCCATTCGAGCTTCCAGCCGTCGTCCGCGCGGGTCATGATGGTGGAGAGATAGACCGTATCTTCCCTCTCCGCAGGATATCCCTCGGGAATGCGGTAATACAGCGCCGTGAACCATACCGATTCATAATCCTGCGCCGCGACGGCGATCAGGCAGTGGTCGTACTCACGAAAAGCGTCGAGGGAGGCGTTGTAATACTGATCGATGACCGACGCATCGGTGTTGCGGAACAGCCCCGCAAGGGACTGCCGATCACTGCCCGCATATGCAATGAGCCGATCGGTCAGGATCTGCGCGGCTTCCGTGATGTCGGTGTCCCCGCTCACAACGGTGCTGCCGTCGGGCGCGGGCGTTCTGTCGTCGGTCGTAACATCTGTTGTACCGTCGGTATCGGGCGCGGTGTCGGGCGCGGAGGTACTGTCGCGGGACGGCATGTCGGTGCCCGGCTGTGTGTCGGGCTTTTTGCCGTCGTCCCTGCCCGTGTGTTCTGTCTGCGCGGTGTCGCTTTCCGCATGCGCGCCGTCAATGACGCCGTAGAGGGTCGGCACACCGAGGTGCGAGAGGATGCCGATGATCAGCCCGCACACAAGAAGTCCGCACGCAAACGCGGCAAGCCCCCTGCCGTTTTTCTCCGGATGCTTCCCTCGGGTCACGGCGTTCTTGATGCCGAGAAGCAGAGAATTCTTTTCGGACAGCGCCGAGCAGAAGAGAAGCAGACCGAACGCCAAGACAAAGGCATACGGCAATATCAGGGAAAGGAGCACTGCGGCGATGAAAAACCACAGGGCGGGAGGATTTAGACGGAACATATTGCAGACCGTCCCGCAAAAGCGCCTGCCCGCGCCGCCGCGTCGGATCTCGGTGATCAGCTTGCTGACCGACAGCATCAGAAAATAGAAGAACAGCGCGGAAAAGATCTGATTGACCACCGAATTGCGGGAAAACAGGGTGTTTGCAAACACCGCCGTCACGACCGCCGAGGCAAGCGCCATGATCAGCCGCAGAACAAGGCTTGGCACAAACCGTTTGCCCTCATAGGAGGCGAGCATCGCGTCGAACGCGTTGGAGATGACTTGCTTCATTTTCATACGCTTCACCTCACAGCACCGCTCTCAGCACGGCAAGAATCACTGCGACGCACGCATTCACGGCAAGTGCGATCAGAAACCCGCGCAACGCCTTTTTGCGGGAGCGCCTGCCGCTCGGCTTCGTTCCCTCCCGTTCGCTCTCGGGCAGGACGAATTCCCGCTTGCCCGAGAGCATTTCGGCGATCCATCGGATGTTATCCTCGGTTTTCGCAAAGGAATGCACGTATTCGGTACAGCTATGCGCCTTTTGGTCCGCGATACTGCCGAGGAACGCATAGCCTTTTTCGTCTGCGGTGATCACGGCGCCGTGCACGGTGTCGGTTTCGCGCCGCTCGACGAGCAGACGCACATTTGCGCCCGTGCATGCCGCCCGCACATCGGCGGCAAGACACACGTCCACGATACTTTCGGGGAGCGGAAGCATGACCCGCAACTGTCCCCGCACGGCGTCCAGCCTTGCCCACGCGCCGTCAAGCGGGATATAGTAGGTAGCGGAGCATCCGCCCGTCTCGTTCATGCGCGTGTGGAAGCATTTTTCGGGCGTGAACAGTGCCGTCAGAAATCCGCAGATCTCGGGTGCGACCGCTCCGTTTGCGGTCAGCTTTTGCGCGGACAGCAGTTCGTCCAGCTTTTCCGTGACCTGCGGATCGATGCCCTTCTGCATTTCCGCGATCACGGGCGCAAGGTCGTGCATGGGGGAGATGTCGTTGGCACGCAAGCCCGCAAGCTCGCCCAGCCTGTTCATTTCAAGATAAGATAATGTAAAATTCACAGCGGCTTCCTCCTTTCCTCAACGATTTGCATAGAAGTTTTCAACCTTTTGGCTGAACCAATCCCGCAGACCGCCCAGTACCACGTTGTTGTCGGCGGACTTCTCGCCCAGGGTCTTAAAGATGTCGTAGGCGAAATTCCAGCCGCCGATGCCGTCCTCGCCGTATATGCCGTCCCATGTCTGACCGATGCTTCCGCGGGTAAAGAGCAGATCGCCCGTCAGCCCCAGGTTTTTCAGGTTTTCGCCGTAAGCGCCGTCGGCAATGTTTTGGCAGAATTCGTCCACGCCGAACACTCCCGGGTAGGTCGTGCCCTTCGGTGCTGTCGGGTTCTTCTGCGCTTCTCCGCCGATGGTGCGGAACATATCAATGATGAAATCCACACCGTGCTCCGCGTTCGCGCCGATGCTCACGGCATCGCCGATGGGCGAATTGCCGAGGAAAATGCCGCTTGCCGCATCCCACGGGGCGACGCCCGGGACGGCTTCGGTCAGAGCGCCCACGATCTTATCCGAGGTCATGCCGCGAAAATCGAGCTTGGCAAGCGCCTGAAATACGTCGCCCGTTTCGGCATACGCGTCCAGAAACTTCTGAATTTTGTCCGCACCCTCGATGAGCGCCTTGCCCGCCTTTCCGACAGCGCCCATGTTCTCGATCTCTTCGGCGACCAGTCCCAAAAAGTCGAAGATCAGCTTGTTGTTGTTCACGTTTTCGTCGTACGTGATCCGATTGCCCCAGCCGATCTCGTCCACGGTATCGCCGAGCTTTTTCGTAGCCTCAAAGCCCGCAATGCCGATCGTTGTGATCAGCCCGAGGAGCAGTCCGCCCGTGATGGCGCCGTTTTTCACAAGGTCACGCGGCTTCCATGATGCTTCGCCGTCGCCGTATTCGCCGAGCCGCCCGCCCGTCGAATCGTCCACATCCTTGTCGGAGGAGGCAGTATCTCCCCGATAATCGCCACTGCTCTTCAGGCTCCAGTGCGACGTGTAATTCTTCACCTCGCCGCTGATCCTGACAATGGCATCGCCGTAGGACTTGAAGTACGGATTGCCGTCGTCGTCCAGTGCGGGGGTCAGCGCGTCGTTTTTGTTGATAAGAGTGTCGAGTAGCTCATATGTCGTGGTGCCCTTCTTGGCGTACAGGGTCAGACCGAGTATTTTGTCGTTGTCGGCAAGATCGCTCAGATACTGAAAATCCTCCCAGCTCTGATCGGTCATGCCGATATCATAGTTTCCGAGGACGGTATCGTACCAGCCGAACGCCGTGAAATCGATGAAGGTCATGTTGTCGGGCAGTTTGATGTCGCGGAGCGATACGCACCCTTCAAACGCGCCCATGGCGATCCAGTCCAACTCGGGCATTTCGGGGATGGTTTTCAGAGATACGTCGTTCTGGAACGCGTATTTTTCAATGTATTCAAGATTCTTACACCCCGAAATTTCTTCGAGGTTGACCGAGCTGAGCCGTCGGATACAGGTCACGTTGTCGTTGATGTATACCTTTTTTAGGTTGTGATCCTCAATGTCCACGCCGATGACCTTGACCTCGCCGTACAGCGGGATCGTGACCGTTTCGGGAACGGCGATCTCGGTTTTCTGCCCCACGTAGGTGACGTATCCGCAGATCTCACCGGTCTTGTATTCCGCCATGAGATCGGTCACCACCCATTCGCCGAGCATGGAATAGTCGTAGCCGTACCAGTTGGACGAACGGTTGATGCGGGGTCCCGCCAATTGCCCCTCCTGCTGACGCTTCATGTAATAGAGGCGGGTCATGTCCCGCACGGTTTCCCATGCAGAATCGCCGGCACTTGACGGCTTATTGATCATCTTCGACATGCCGGTGTAGAAGAACTGATAAAACGCATACGCACCGGGCATATCCCAGTGGGCAAGAGGATCACTTTCATCAGGCTTATTACCGGAAACAGTCGTCAGCGCCTTTCCGGAATTGCCGATAAGGCATCCGTTTTCGTCAACCGCGCTCAGATCGGGCTGTTCGGTCACGGTCGGCTCCTCCGGCTGTTCGGTCACGGTCGGATCTGCTGGCTGGATTGGCTCTTCGCCAGGCTCTACGGATGGCTCTTCCGGCTGCTCCGGATCCTCAGATGGAGCTTCGATAACATCTGCCGGTTCCTCTGTATTTTCATCTCCGGTTGTCACCGCAGGTTCTTCTGGTTGTGCTTCATCCACCGACTGATCATTTTCCGCTTCTGTGGCTGTCAGCTCTTCTGCATCCTCTGCGGATCTGGACTGTACTGTTTCAATATTTTCATTGGCTGTTTCACTGCTGGCCTCTACCGCAAACGCTGAGATGAAAACACTGCAGATCATTGCGAACGCAATACAGACTGAGAGGACCTTCCTCCACAGACGGTGTTTTCCAGATGAATGATTATGTATCATACTTCAAACCTCCTTCTTGTATGCTATGGCAGTCAAAAACAGGCACTGCTCATTACATGTCCATGCCGGTATTTCTGCTCTTTCGCAGAGCACAATACTCTGTGAAAGATTCCCTGCGATCCGTGTAAATTTAACGGTTCTTTCTTCTCTGACGGCGGTTTTTGACGGTTTATAAAAAAACTCAGGCTCCCGGAAATTCTTTTTCCACGGTATCTGCGATCTTCAGTTTTTCCATATTTTTACGTTTCAGGTTCATGGATGAATGTACATAACATTCCAGTGTGATCCGTGTGCTGGAGTGCCCCAGGATCTCCGAAAGACTGCGGATCTCAAATCCGGCCTCCACACATCGTGTCGCAAAACTATGCCGCAAAGTATGGAAATGAACATTTTTCAGATTACAATCTTTCGTATATTGCCTCATGCGATACTGCAGGGTTCTGGGCTCTAGGAAATACCCTGCTTTTCCGGTCAGAACATATGCTTCCAGATCATCTGCTCTCCATTTGTTACAGAGCTTTTCAATATCCTGGTTCATGGGGATCATCCTTACCGACCTTCCACTTTTAGGAACCCCGGTTATGATCCGGGTCCTTTCTTCACTTGCAGGATTGAGATTTTTCAGGCGCTGCATGGTATGACGTACAAAGATGACTTTATTTTCCAGAGAAATATCTTCCCATTTCAGAGCACATACTTCTCCGATGCGCAATCCTGTCAACAATGCCAGCAAAACCCCAAATTTACACGGATCCATGTCCTGTAAAAGATATTCCGTAAACCTTTTCTGTTCTTCACAGGTCAGAACACGCATTTCTTTTCGATCCTGCCTGGGGTATACGATATCCACCGGTTTTGCCAGTGGATTCTGCTTTGTTGTATAATTCAGAATGGAATGCAGCACGGAAAGGATATCCCGCACTGTTTTTGGTGACAATCCTCTTTCATGGATAAGCCTGTAGCTGAATTGTTCTACAAGTATTTCTGAAACAGCCTCGGAAAAATACTGCCCGAGATCAGGCTTGATATATTTTTCCAGGATCGTTGTATATTTTACAAAAGTGGATGGTTTCACGCTGCTTCGTTTCAGATACAGCCATTCATTACAGTAATCTGCAAAGCGATTCCGTTTTCCTCTCACGGGCAGGAGCTGATCATTCATCAGCGCATAACGTGCCTGATTGACCTTATCTCTGACTTCATGATATGTTTTTCCGTAACAGTAGCCATAGTGTATCCTTCCGTTTATCCGATGCTCCTTGATATATCTGGCTTCCCATCGTCCGTCTTTTCTTTTGTAAATGTTTTCTCCTTTTCTGCTCATTGATCTTTCCTCCTGTTATGCCGAATCTTATAGTCTGTTCACAAATAAGAGTTTTTATCCGCCGGTCTTTTATCCTCTGACGATGACACTGACGGCGAATAGTGTCCTTTTTCGGACACCACAATATTTGCGCCCTATATTATCCGTAAAATATGGCGAAAAACCACGATAAAAAAGCCGGTTTTCAGGAACTTGCACCTTGAATTTCCGAAAAATTTATGGTATTTTTATAGAAACAGAGTATTGTGCTCTGTGAAATTTACCAACCATAATCTAAATAAATAAGCCGTTTTTTAAGCAAAAAAACTCCCTCACATATCAGTTTTTTCTGATACATGAGGGAG
>ERZ824600.3544-NODE-3544-length-14813-cov-4.060577_pt1 | contig 14813 bp, 15 predicted proteins | sample MGYA00519933_ERZ824600 | MGnify/ENA primary metagenome ERZ824600 (study PRJEB31778, sample SAMEA3449178) | human gut metagenome | biome: human gut; feature: human-associated habitat; material: faeces | place: United Kingdom | collected 2010/2012 ... | reverse complement strand
TAGATATCCGCAGCTTGGCAGCATTCTGCCGTTTTCAGCCGTCCTCATCATATTTTATTATTATAACAAAGGTAAGGTAAAATCGGAATTGCTATTTAATCATATTCGTATTGCCTTAACAGCAACGCACATACGCATGTGTGCCGTTCGGCAATGCGCTTCGAATACCTTACATCACAGAGTCGCGAAACACATTGCGCTTCGAGCGTACAAGCTCCTCGACAAACATATTGTCAAGGTCGGTGAGACGGTAGTCCTCGCGCCGTATAAGCACATCGCGGTAGCTTCTGCCGTTGTGGTCGCAAGCCCTCTCGACAAGCCCGTAACGGTCGAGCATATCCTGCGGGATATTCGATACCCACATATAGGTATCGGGATTGTCGGACAGCAGCTCGAGCTGACTTGCACGCTCGAAAACGAATATCCGACAGCCGCCGTTTTCCGGCAGCTCGTCTTTCTTGACCTCAGAGAGCGGCAGCGACGGGACATACGGATCGGCATGCGCTATCTCGATATAGCCTCCGAGGTCTGAGTACGATATCTCGGGCAGCCTATTCAGACGGCAGTGCTTATTCATAACAAGCACATAGCGAAACTCGGTGATAAGCTCATACGAAAGATGCTTTTCATCCATCATTTCCTTATAATAGCTGTCGTAGCGGTCGCTGTACCGCAGGATGCCGAGCTTGTAATCCTCGCTCAGCACATTCTTTATAGAGCAGGAAGCGTTGGTCTCCTTATAGAAAACCTCGATATTCGCCGCGGGATCGAGCTTTTTCGAGAACTCCGCAAAGGCGGAGGATATGTAGCTCGAGCGCGGAACGGATATGGAAAAATGCTGCTTTCCCGTCGGTCCGTTACGAAAGATATTTTCGATATCGTTTACCTGCTTCAATGCTTTCTTAGCATACATGACGAACAGCTCGCCGTCCGGTGTAAGCGTCATTCCCTTTACACTGCGCTCGAACAGAATAACGCCGAGACTGTTCTCGAGCTCCTTTACCGCGCGAGAGAGCGCAGGCGCACCGACTATCAGCTGCTGAGCGGCCTTGTTTATCGAATGCTTCTCGGCTACGACGAGTGCGTATTTCATATGAAGCAGATTCATTCGCGTTGTCTCCTTTTTTATCTATGACTATATTATATCACATTTTCGCGAAATTTCAATTATTAATATGCAATTCGCCGCCTTTGCGGCGATTTTTTATTGCATAAATTGCAGAAAAATGCTATAATGGGCTGAAAACAGCAATATGCGAGCCGATCGCACACGAAAAACGGCATTCGATCGGCGGTGCTAATTGCATTCTACGGTGACTCGATGCAGAAACACAGATCTTATACGGATGCAACGCTTAATTTTGCCGAGGCAGAGCTGATGCCGAGCGGATACCGAGCCCGATGAGCAATCCCCTCTCGGAATACCGAGCGGCGGAAGAAAAAACAGAATACGGAGGAAGTCCGAATGAATATTTTGGTGATAGACGGTCAGGGCGGTCAGCTCGGCGGAGGAATAATAAAGGCGCTGCGCGAACGCGGAGCCGCTGCGAAAATAACCGCCGTCGGAACAAATGCATCCGCCACCGCCGCAATGCTGCGAGCAGGTGCGGATGCTGCCGCCACCGGCGAAAACTCGGTGCGTGTTGCATGCCGGAGCGCCGATATAATCGTAGGTCCTGTAGGAATAGTTATCGCCGATTCACTGCTCGGCGAGGTCACTCCGGATATGGCGGTAGCGGTCGGTCAGGCACGCGCCGTGCGTATACTTATTCCGATCAATCGCTGCGATAATATAGTTGCGGGCGTGGCTGATATCGGTATGAGCTCACTTATCGACGACGCGGTTCAGAAGATAGCGGCGCTTGCCGCGAAATGACGGGTTTTCGATGGAACGCTGCCGATGAAAACTGCCTATGATAGAATTCACGACCGACTTGATTTTTGCTTGACACAAGCGATTCGTCATGATATAATTCTTATGTAAAAGCGGTGCAGTATGTACCGCAGGCGCACGCACACGAAGTGCCGCGCGGGAGCAGAGGTTTCCAAATCATTTAAATATACGGGTAAGTATCGTCGCGGAGGTGTGGCTTCGGTTGTTGTTCGCACTCCGACGCATTCCTTTTCGCATGTGCGCCGATCTGCCCGAAAAAACAAAATTTTAATAATGCCGAATTTACACCGGGAAGGTGCCGATATCCCCGAAAGGATATGGTACCCTCCCGTTTTTTTCGGCGAAAGGAAAGACATGAACAACACAAAAAATCAAAAGCTGCTTACCCTCGTTCTTACCGCGATGTTTTTCGCACTCGGCTACTTGTTGCCGTACGCAACGGGTCAGATAAAGGAGATAGGCAAGATGCTATGTCCCATGCACCTGCCCGTGCTGCTCTGCGGCTTTGTCTGCGGTCCCGTATGGGGACTCGCCGTCGGCGCAGTGTTGCCGCTGCTCCGTTCGCTAACGACCAGTATGCCCCCGCTCTTTCCCAGCGCGCTCTGCATGGCATTTGAGCTTGCCGCATACGGTCTGCTTGCCGGTATCTTCCGCCGTGCGCTGCCGAAAAAGAAAGGCTTCATTTATGTGTCGCTCGTCGCGAGCATGCTCCTCGGCAGACTTGTATGGGGACTGGCGATGTTTATATTCACCGGTATTGCCGGAACAGAGTTTTCGTTCGCCGCATTCATTGCAGGTGCGTTTACCGGATCTATTCCCGGCATAATCGCGCAGATCGTGCTCATTCCGCCGATCGTTATGATAGTCGAGCGTGTGTGGAATAATTCTTCCGCAACCGCTCCCGCGGTACAGTAATCTTCTTTTATATCCGCAAAGCAAATCGCCGCAGCACCGGGTCTGTCCGACCTATTGCTGCGGCATTTTTTTCGTTCCTGCTGAATTCTGTTCGTTTCCGTTATTTTGTCATACCACTCGCGAGATACAATGCTCGAGCTGTCATTCTGCTTCGGGCACGGTCTGAACCTGCGCTTCTGCGCCATGTAAGTCAAGGTTCAAGTTCTGCATATGCATTTCTGCGCCGGGCATACCGACTGCCGGGTCTTGCAGATGCGCTTCTTCGCTCGGCATACCGGCGGTCGCAGCTTCCTTTTCCGCGCGGCGCGCCTCCTTTACCGCATTCGCATATCTGCGCGGAGCATAGCCGTCTATGCCCGCCGACTGGAGCGAGCCGAATATGCGGTGCTTAAGTCCCTTGTACTTACGGTCTAACTGTGCGAGCAGCTGCTTCATCTCCTCACGCTCGGTGTGCCCGTCCTCAGGGCAGGAGGACGGAACAACGGGAAGCTCATTGTGCGCAAGAAAATACCGTATATCCTTTTCCGGCGCATAGATGAGCGGACGGATAAGGGTGATCTTTTTCCGGTCGAGATATGTAACCGGCGAAAACGAGCCGAGCCTTCCCTCGTGAAACAGGTTCAGCATAAAGGTCTCGACGGCATCGTCGTAATGATGACCGAGTGCTATCTTGTTGCAGCCCGCCTCGATCGCGGCATCATGGAGTATCCCGCGCCGCATCTTGGCACAGAGCGAGCAGGGGTTCGACTCCTTTCGTGTCTCGAAAATTATCTTAGCGAGATGAGTCTTGACAAGTCGGAACGGTACTCCCCTGCTCTCGCAAAATTCACGAACAGGCGAAAAATCCATTGCCGGTCTGCCGATATCCTCAAAGCTCATATCGGCGGTGACTGCGACAAGCTCAAAATGCTTCGGATAAAAAACAGAAAGATTGATAAGCGCACAGAGCAGCGCGATAGAGTCCTTACCTCCCGAGAGACCGACGGCAATACGGTCTCCCTCCTCTATCATTCCGTACTCGTCGACCGCACGGCGTGTACAGCTGAGCAGCCGACGTATAACCGGAAAATCCGCACGGTATACCGCGTGACCGTCTGGAGAAGGAACCGATTTTTCACACGCAGCGTCGTCATCGCACGCGCAGTTGACCGTATTCTCTTCCATCACATCATCTCCATCATATTTTTACGGCGGCGAAGCCATACTATTATTATAACAGCCGCAACAACCGCCACAGCAGCCGCGGCAGAGCATGCGATTATGGCAGGGCGGAAATCAAAGCTGACCGTTCCGTCCTCCTTTATCGCAATATCGGCACCGTATCTCAGATGCTCGGCAGCCTGAGCGATAAGCTCCGGTGAATCGGCTGCAAGAACAGCCGTGTCGGGCGAGCGCAGAGCGCGCATGCCGCCGGAGCTCTGCTCGATGACCTCGATATGCATCATGATCTCCGCGCCGTCAAGCTCGCCGTTTATCCGCAGCGGCACAAAGCCGCCGTCCGAGATAAGGGCAAGCGTTGAATCGTTGTAGATATAGGCAAGTCCCGAAATTTCCATGCCGCGGGTCGATGCTATTCCGCATCCTACGCCGGACTCGGTCTTGCCGTGTCCGACGGTACCGCCGTAGAATTTAAAGCTGCTGTCATTATAAATACATGCGCCGAGTTCGGCAGTTCCTGAGGTCACAGCGCCGCCCCGCATATCCGCTGTCGCGTGATTATACAAGCCTCCGCCGAGCGTTTCCGCCGTACATGAGAACACCTTTCCGCCGCGAAGCACAAGAGTAGAGTTGTTGTATATTCCGCCGCCCTCGGTAGCCGTGCATTCGTTTACCGATCCGCCGGTAATAATAACCTCTCCGTCGTTGTATATTCCGCCGCCGCGCTCCGCAGTGCAGCGATTTATTGTGCTGCCGGAGAGAAAGGTCTGATAATAGCTCGCAACATATACGCCGCTGCCGGAGCAGCCGGATATCTCTCCTCCGGAGAGCGTACACTCACCGCCTCCAACGTATATTCCGCCGCCGCGTGATGCACTGCACGGCTCGCCGTACTCGACGATGCTGCCCTTGTCATCAAGTGCCGAATGACGGCCGATACAGCCGCCGGCAAGCTCAAAGCTGCCGGAGCGCAGATAGACAGCGCCGCCCTCATCCGCCGAGCAATTGCCTATGATGCCGGAGAAAACCGTCGCCCTGCCGAAATCTAAAAGTATTGCGCCGCCGCGCGTTGCGGAGCAGTCGAATATCTCTCCGCCGCGCAGCTCAAGCACACCGCCGAGAACCAAAACAGCGCCGCCCTCACCTGCCTCGTATCCTTCAATGCGCACACCGTCCATGAGCACAAGCTTACCGCCTGAGATCTCAAAGGCTCTGCCGTCGCCCGTCCCCGCGAAGTGCAGAGACGGCTCGTCACCGGAATCGCCGTCTTTGCCGAGTGTAAGCGTACCTCCGGTAACGGCAATAGGCACTCCGCTTATCCTGACGCCGGCACCGAGAATACGAATATCGCCGCCTGTGATGCGAAGCTGACTCGAAAATGTAATATCCCGCAGCAGCATAACACTGCCGTCCTCTGTTTTCATAGCCATCCCGTCGCCGAGTGATGAGATGAGCGACTCGGCATCGGTGACGTCAATATGCGCTGTCTCTGCGTTTTTTTCTGCGGCTTCTGCAGCCAAAGCCGCACCGCAGACAGCGGCAGAATCACCCGCTGTCTGCGCGGTACCGGAGGAATTGTCGCTCACCCTTGCAGCAGGAGATGAGGATGAAGCACCAGCGGCAGCCGTTTCAGTCGGAGCAGCCTTCGCCGCCGACACCGCGGCAGTTGTTTCGGAGACCGCCGAGAGCGGTACCCCAAGTGAAAAAAATGCGGCTGCGCAGACCGATATAAGAGCGGTGCCGATACGTCGTCTGCCGATAGCGCGATTAAAAGAAGAATTCATATCTAACCTCACAAAAAGCGAAGCCGGCAGCTCGCAAAAGCGCGCCGCCGGAGGTCAAAGCATATTTTTACTCAGCGTCCTCCGCCTTAACATCGACCGAGCGAACAGCGGTACGGAGAATACGGATCTTGGTGCAGTTATGAGTAGTCTCGATAACGACAGTCTCGTCCTTGATGCTGACGATCTTACCGATAATACCGCCGATGGTAGTCACCTCGTCGCCGACCTGAAGGCCGTTTCTCATTGCATTAGTTTCCTTCTCCTGCTTTTTCTGCGGGCGGATCATAAAGAAATAGAAAACTACGACAAGGACCAACAGCATTACGATAGAAATCCAGCTCTGACCCATACCTGTGCCGGTAGTAGCAGCGGCTGCTTCGTCAAGAAGATTATACATTTTAAGGTCTCCTTAAATCATTATTATATGCATTGTATTATACACTATACGCGCGGGCTTGTCAATGCAGAGGATATGCAACGGATGAAAATTAACATTTTGTACCTACATTATACTTTCGCCGTCGGTATATTTTTATCCAAAGCAGAAAACCATGCGCCCCCTCTCGTCGACAATAAAATAGCATTAAAATAAGAAAAAAACAAAATTTTTAAAAAATTTGCTTTTTCGGTAAGGAATTTTGAATCCTCGGTTGTAAAATAGTATGAAGAGGGCGAAAAAGCTCGTCCAATTCACTCCCCGGAGGTTAACAAGGTGGAAATCGGTGAAGAGCTCTACAACCGTTTCCGCGACGGTGATGACACCGCCTTTGACCGGATACTTAAGCTTTATTACGACGGACTTTTATTCTTTGTGACAAGGTACGTTCGGGATGTCAGCACGGCTGAGGATGTTGTTATAGACACATTTCTCGAGCTGCTGATGCACCGCAGCAGATATAACTTCAAAACATCACTGAAAACCTATCTCTATACTATTGCACGAAACAAGTCGCTGAATGTACTCAAGCGAAAAAGCAGAACAGATGTTGCGCTTGATTCGGTCGGGGACAATATCGCCGATCTGCATACGATAGATTCGCATATGATCGACAGTGAACGAAAACGTGTGATCAGCGAGGCGCTCGACAAGCTGCCCGAAGAAATGAGAAGCTGCATTATTCTCGTCTATTTTGAGGATATGACATACGAAGAAACCGCAAAAATCATGAAGAAAAGCAGAAAGCAAATAGACAATCTGCTTTACAGGGCAAAGGCGTCGCTGAAAAACATCATCGGCGAGGCAGGCAAAGAACTATTATGAGAACACTTGAAGAAGTCAAAAAAGAACTCGACCGCAGATATATCGCAGCCGACCGCAAGCGTCGCCGTACGCGCCGTACAGCTGCGGAGGCTGCGCTCGGAATGATGCTGTGCAGCGCATTTGCGCTGACGGCAGTGCTTACATATAGGGGCGGCGAGCAGAACAGCATCTATAATGCAGACGTAACCGGCACCGTGATCGTAACCGACGGTACTCAGGAAAGCACCGAGACAACGAGAGCAGCCGATACGACAGCTGCACCGAAAACCGAAGCTCCCGCAGAGACTGTGACCACATCCGCGGTAATCGATACATACATCCCTATCGCCCCCGAAGCTCCCGAGCCTGAGGAGGATAAGGATAGTGTAACCGAAACAGCGGCAGACAGCACTGCTTCTACCGAAAGTGCAGAGCCGTCCGACAGTACTGTCGGTACGGAAGCTCCACCGCCGACGAGCACGATCGTGACAACCGAGAATAACGGCGAAAAGCCGATAACGAGCCACAGACACAATACCCCGAAATATCCGGGAGGCGTTGATCCGAATGTCAGTGCCTACGATGTCAAATTAACGCTCACGCTGACCGCAGGCGGGAAACCGGAATCGGTAATAGAGCTCAGCGGCAAGCAGACGGTTGCTCTGGTGGAGCAGCGTCTCGAGAGAGTGCTCGGTATTTCTATCGTATCCAAGAATCACGTACCGAGCGGTATTGGTAATATATATACAACATCTTCAAACTACGGTACGCTGATAACAGTAACCGACAGCACCGGAACGAGCCGCGAATACAAGTTAGCATACCTTACATACGAAGCATACACTGCGGTGCGCTCCGCATGCTATTGATATTATATTGATACGATTATAAATCGAATCAGTACAATACTGAATATCCGAATAAGTGTTGACCGCGCGGACTCGGGATGCGTGCAGGATTATTGCGCATATCGGGACAGGGACTTAACCAAAAGTCGAGCACTGAGGCGGACGGTACGGTATTTACCGAACTGCCGCACTGTGCAAACTAAAATTGCTTTCTCTCCTTACATCCTTTCATTCACACCACCACCTCGCTTTGTGAAAGGATAATATTGATAAGACATTCGTCACATCTCTTGCAGTGACGAATGTTTTTGTTTTTTTGCGGCGGACATCGGATAAATATAAAACCCGACGGCAATACAAAATCACATCGATACGGCGATACAAGCAGTACGTTGATACGGCAACACATCAATACGACCGTACAACGGACATTTTAATAACGATACGTCACAGCACACCGAGAAGACAGAACATTTGCCGACACAGCTATCTCCTACCGAAGAAACGCACTAATATTAAGCCGTTATCTCCATGCCATTTACGGCGTTGCAAAAACAAACGGCATGCAAAAAGCAGATCCTTTGACAGCATATTATCCGTCAGCAGCCATGACATCGGCCAAACTATCATCCCGAACAGACAAGGTGTAATAGCCGCAACACAAAAAAACAAAAAAAGGAAAGAGGCGCACGGGCGGTATTTCTACCGTTCGTGCGCCGAATCGCGTCTGCAGCATTCGCCGCATGCGATAGGAGAAAGCTATTTAACATACCGCCTGCCTCTGCGCCAAACGAATCGGTGCGCCGCGCAGCGGTGTATTTTCAGAGGCAAATATCAGCCGCCGAGATATGCCTTTCTTATCTCGTCACTCTCTGCGAGCTCCTTACCGGTGCCGCTGAGCTTGACTCTGCCCGACTCAAGAACATATGCACGGTCTGCAACTCCGAGCGCCTTGTTTGCATTCTGCTCAACGAGCAGGATGGTTGTACCTGCCGCGTGCAGTTCCTTAATGATATCAAAGATCTGATCGACAAGAATCGGAGCAAGACCCATAGACGGCTCATCAAGCATCAGCAGCTCTGGGTGAGACATAAGCGCTCTGCCCATAGCGAGCATCTGCTGCTCACCTCCGGAAAGTGTTCCTGCGACCTGCTTGCGGCGCTCGAGGAGTCGGGGGAAGCGCTCATAGACATCCTTGATGCTCGCGTCGAACTCGGAACCCGGGCGGGTATATGCTCCCATCTCGAGGTTCTCCTCAACGGTCAGCTGCAGGAATACACGTCTGCCCTCTGGCACGTGCGCAAGCCCCATAGAGACGATCTTATCGGGACGAACGGCGGAGATATTCTGTCCGAGAAACTCAACCGAGCCGGTCTTGGAATGCAGCAGACCCGATACGGTCTGGAGGATGGTGGACTTACCCGCACCGTTAGCGCCGATAAGCGTGACAACCTCGCCCTTGTGTACCTCGAACGAAACGTCCTTTATGGCATGGATGCTGCCGTAGTAAACATTTATATTATTGACCTTCAGCATTTTTCATCCTTCTTTCCGAGGTATGCCTCAATGACGGTGGGGTTTGACTGTATCTCTGCGGGCGTTCCCTTCGCGATGACCTGACCGAAATTAAGCACGCAGATGCCCTCGCAGATACCCATGACAAGATTCATATCGTGCTCGATAAGGAGGACCGCAATCTGGAACTGGTCGCGTATCTTGACGATGTTCTCCATCAGCTCCGCCGTCTCTGCGGGGTTCATGCCGGCTGCGGGCTCATCGAGCAGCAGCAGCGACGGATTTGTGGCAAGCGCACGAACGATCTCGAGACGGCGCTGTGCACCGTACGGGAGCGAGCCTGCTTTCCAGTTTGCCATATCCTGCATATCAAAGATGGAGAGAAGCTCGAGTGCACGCTCGTGAGCGACCTTCTCCTTCTTCCAGAAGGATGGGAGACGGAGTATCGCCGATGCGGTGGAGTATTTCTCCTGATTGTGCAGACCTATCTTAACATTATCCTCAACCGTCAGATCGGAAAACAGACGAATATTCTGGAAGGTACGGGCGATACCCATGCGGTTTATCTGCGTGGTATTCTTTCCCGCGGTGTCGATGCCGTCGAGCAGGATGGTTCCGTGTGTAGGCTGATATACCTTTGTGAGCAGGTTGAAAACGGTGGTCTTTCCTGCGCCGTTCGGTCCGATAAGTCCTGCGATCTCGGTTCTGCCGATGATGAGGTTAAAGTCGTTTACCGCCTTGAGTCCCCCGAACTCTATACCGAGATGGCTGCACTCGAGCACGGGTGCTTTATCGAGATCGCGCTCGGGAACTATCGCGCGGCTCGGGAACGGGACCATATTGACCTTTCTTTTTTCAAACGGTGACATTTCAGTCCACCTCCTTCTCGCGTTTATGAGGAAGGAGCCGCGTAAGCAGTGTGCGGACCTTCGAAGAATTTGTTGCTATCATTACGAGTATGAGGACGATTGCATATACGAGCATACGATAATCCGCAAACTCGCGCAGCGCCTCGGGGAGAACATAGAGCACCGTAGCCGAAATGATAGAGCCGCGGATATTGCCGAGTCCTCCGAGCACGACGAATACGAGGATAAGAATACTTGTATTGAAGTCGAATTTAGCCGACGTGATGTTGGAGTAATTAAGTCCGTAGAGGGCACCTGCCGCACCTGCGATAGCTGCGGAGATAGTGAACGCTATCATCTTATACTTTGTGATGTTGATACCTACCGATTCAGCCGCAATGCGGTTATCGCGGATAGCCATTACCGCACGTCCCGATCTCGAATTGACGAAGTTAAGAACGATAACGAGCGCTACCATTATAAGGACAAAGCCCGCAGTGAAGGAAGCGATGGTCTGTGTGCCCGTCGCGCCCTGCGCACCCTTGATAATAGCGGTACCCGTCGGCGTGAGGCCGAGGTCATCGACCGTCTTTGCACCATTGTAGTTGAATACGATATGCAATCCCTTTTCGTCGGTACCGACGATAAGACAGCTGATAATTTCCTTAATTATCTCACCGAAAGCAAGTGTTACGATGGCAAGGTAGTCGCCGCGCAGACGAAGAACGGGAATACCGATAAGGAAGCCCGCGATAGCCGCAAACAGCGCGCCGATGACCATTGCAACCGCAAGACGCAGCGGAGCGCTCGTTATCGTGGAGGAAAGACCCGTCGACGCGACAACTCCGGCGAATGCGCCGACGCTCATGAAGCCCGCATGACCGAGCGAGAGCTCGCCGAGTATACCAACGGTCAGGTTGAGCGAGATAGCCATTACAATATAGCAGCAGGCAGGAACGAGCAAACCTACCGTCTTACGTCCGAGCACGCCGCCGTTTGAAAGAATGGTAAACAGAACAAAGGCAACAATAACAATGAGATATGTTATCGCATTGCTTCTTGTGTTCTTTTTGATACCGAGCTTTGACATTAAACTCACCCCCTCAGACCTTCTCGGAGATCTTCTTGCCGAGCAGTCCGACGGGACGTACAAGAAGAACTATGATGAGCCCGGCAAATACGATGGAATTTGAAAGCTGCGTAGAGATATACGCTTTTGCCAGCGCCTCGATAACACCGAGCAGGATACCGCCGATAAATGCGCCGGGGATAGAGCCGATACCGCCGAATACCGCAGCGGTAAATGCCTTGATACCTGGCATCGAGCCGGTAGTCGGCATCAGTGTAGGATACGAGGAGCACAGCAGCACGCCTGCAATAGCCGCAAGCGCAGAGCCTATAGCGAAGGTAAGAGAGATGGTGCGGTTGACGTTGATGCCCATCAGCAGAGCCGCGCCCTTATCCTCAGAGCATGCGCGCATAGCCTTACCGAGCTTGCTCTTGCTTGTAAAGACGGTAAGAGCTATCATAATAATGATGCACGCCGCAACGGTAAGCAGCGATATGTAGGAAACGCTGAGCTTACCGCCGAAGAGGTTGAGCGTTCCCGAGATGATGGGAGTATATACCTTAGGGTTAGCACCCCAGATGAGGAGTGCCGCATTCTGCAGCAGGTAGGATACACCTATCGCAGTGATAAGCACTGCAAGCGAGGTCGCCTGACGCAGCGGCTTATATGCAAAGCGCTCGATAAGAACTCCGAGCAGCGTACATACGGCCATTGCGATGACCATAGCGATCCACGGATTGAGACCGAGGCTACTGACAGCCACGAATGAGACGTAGCCGCCTATCATGATAATATCGCCGTGTGCAAAGTTAAGCATCTTGGCGATTCCGTAAACCATAGTATAACCGAGTGCAATGATAGCGTAAACACTGCCGAGGCTTATACCGCTGATAAGGTAGGATAAGAATTCCATAGCCTTTACCTCTCTTAAAATAATTTCACTACACTGAATATGCAGATATACGCCCGCCGCGCGGTGAGCATATATCTGCATATACAGCATAACGCGCGGGCTTGCCGACGTATGCGCCGTCCTTGATGACAACCGCACGAGGAGCCTTGGAGACCTCTCCGGTTGCCTTCCATGTCATGCCCTCACCGGTAAGACCGTCGACCTTGATCTCGGTCATAGCGGCAGTTACCTTAGCGCAGATATCTTCAGAGGACATGTCAGCGGTGCAGCCGGACTTCTCAAGTGCTGCGTACAGAGCGTAAACACCGTCGTAGCCGTCAGCAGCGAACTGGTTGGGAAGCTCGTTGTACTTTTCCTGATAGGTCTTTACGAAGCTCTGTGTACGCTCGTCGGTAGCGTCAGCAGAGAAAGGAGTAAGAAGCATTACACCCTCTGCAAGCTTAGGATCAAAGCCCTTCATGGTAAGGATACCATCCATACCGTCAACGCCGAAGAAGGTAGGCGCATAACCCATCTGATCAGCCTGAGAAAGGATAACGGATGCGGGCTGATAGTATATGGGGAGGAAGAGCAGATCAGCGCCTGCAGATTGTGCGGCGGTCAGCTGTACCGAAAAGTCGGTTGCGGTATCCTTAGTAAAGGTACCCTGATATACGACCTCGATGCTCTTAGCTGCTGCCTCTGCAACGAAGGTATCGCGGATGCCCTGAGAATAAGCATCATCGTTACGGTAGATGATAGCTACCTTCTTGTCTGCCATATGCTCCGCGATATAGTCGGCGGAGCCGGTGCCCTGGTTCGGGTCGGTGAAGCAGACCTGGAATACATTGTCCTTGTCCTTGATGATATCTGTGGACGAGCCCGAAGGAGTGAGCATAAACATCTTATCCTCTGCAGTCTTAGCGGATACTGCGATGGAAGAGCCGGTGGTAACAGGTCCTACAAGAGCCTGCATGCCCCAGTCAACAAGCGTATTGTATGCGTTGACTGCGGTCTCGCCGTCGGCAACATCATCCTCGCTCTTGAACTCAAACTTAATGCTTCCGCCCTTAGCGTTGATCTCGTCAACAGCGATCTGAATGCCGTTGAATACCGCCTTACCGTAGATCGCAGCATCGCCCGTTGCAGGTCCGATACAACCGATCTTGAATGCAGTCGCGGTTGAATCTCCGCCGGTAGTGCCTCCGTTGGTCTCGGTGGCACCGCCGCCATCCTTTCCGCAAGAAGCAAAGACAGCTGCACTTGTCATAACTGCCATGGACAGTGCCATGACCTTCATAAACTTCTTATTCATGGTTCTCCTCTTTCCGATACACTTGGTATCATGATATTATAAATAAAAAGCATTTCCGTTTTTTATGCGGAAATGCTTAATATCCCTGATTTACTCAGCCTGCATAGGCTGCCGCTCCGCGCGGTGAGTTATTTAAGCAATTTCCGTTTCGATATGCGATTATGTGTAGAATTCCGACCACTCGTATAATGAGCGCGACGAGAATCACGGCAATAATTATTGCGCGCGCAATGACCGAAACGACGGATATAATGACAAATACAAGTGCGACAAGAAAAAGCGGCACTGCGACAATATACGCAGCACCGCCATTGGCACTCTCATTTGCAGCTTCATAGGTCGCACATGCATTATCGCACGCAAAAGCGGACGGACAATTACGACCGTCGAAGGAAGAATTATTCGCATAACTCATAAAAGAATTCGTCTGCGTCATCTTTTCCTACCCCCATGAACTTTTGTTGTCTGAATTATATCATATCTCTGAATGAATGTCAACACTATAATTCACTAATTATACCATTTTTTATCTTATGATAAAAAACTATAATCAACAATCGGTCGATATCATCATCCAAATAATACCACGTGATTCGATTCTGGCGGTTCAGCACCGTATTTTTATTAGTTTATGCAGTTAAACAGCGGCATATTCTGCATAATTTTACATAATAATTCATGCATATGCCGCGTCGGAGCGTAAACTGCACGCATAGGCCCAAGACGCTAAGCGCTCTCACACGGAGACCGCCATATTATGCAGTTACAGCTTTTTCAGCTTTGCGTATGCGCCCATCAGTTTTTTCGTGCCGACGGTGTCGAATACGACCTCATACAGCATATCGGACGCAATAGGCGTTGCAGTCAGTATACGCCCGTGACCGAAATTCGCATGCTGCACCTCGTCTCCCGCCTCAAAGCGCTCACGCTTTGACTGCTCGGGACGTTCAGCTTTTTTCAGCTCGCCCGAAAGCTCGATGGGCTTGCGCTTGTTGCGCTCGCGGAACGACTGACCGTCGCGGTTATGTATCAGCACCTCACTGTTGACGATATCCTCGGGTATCTCCTTCGCAAAGCGCGAGAGCTGATTGTGCGAGGTCCTGCCGTAGATTAGACGCTCGCGGACATGCGAGATGTATATGCGATCCTTTGCGCGGGTCAGTGCGACGTATGCAAGTCTGCGCTCCTCCTCGATATTCTCAGGCTCATAGAGTATCGTCTGCATTCCGGGGAATATCCCCTCCTCCATGCCGACTATGAACACATTGGGAAATTCGAGTCCCTTGGCCGAATGTATAGTCATCATAACCACTGCCTGAGTCTGGGCGTTGTAGT
>ERZ824600.3541-NODE-3541-length-14816-cov-3.357090_pt1 | contig 14816 bp, 9 predicted proteins | sample MGYA00519933_ERZ824600 | MGnify/ENA primary metagenome ERZ824600 (study PRJEB31778, sample SAMEA3449178) | human gut metagenome | biome: human gut; feature: human-associated habitat; material: faeces | place: United Kingdom | collected 2010/2012 ... | reverse complement strand
TCCGGAAGGAGTTACCGAGATTGGTGCAGAAGCATTTTCCGGATGAACTGTGCTATCTTGCCGACGTCCTGTCCCCCATGCAGGCGCACTGCAAGGACATCAAACGCCGCATTCCCAACGCAAAGACCGTGTTTATCGGTCCCTGCGTCTCCAAAAAGGACGAGGCGCAGTATTATGAGGGACTGGTGGATGCCGTCCTGACCTTTGATGAGCTGACGGCATGGTTCAAGGAGCATAACGTCACGCCGAGGCAGGAAGCGGATGCGGACGAATACAGCCGCGCACGCTTCTTCCCCACGACCGGCGGCATCCTCAAGACCCTGACCGAGCAAAGCCCGAATTACACCTACATGGCAATTGACGGCATCGAAAACTGCATGGCGGCGCTCCGCGATATCGAAAACGGACGGATTCACCACTGCTTCATCGAAATGTCGGCATGTGCGGGAAGCTGTATCGGCGGACCGGTCATGGAGAAATTCCACCGTTCCCCCGTGCGGGACTATACCGCCGTTGCAAAATTTGCGGGGCAGTACGATTTTCCCGTGGAGCAACCCGACTGCATCACCATGCGCAAGACCTTCACCGAGATCGAGCGGAAGCTCCAAACGCCCACTGAGGACGAGATCCGCGAGGTTCTGCTCCAGATGGGCAAAACCAAGCCGTCTCAGGAGCTGAACTGCGGCTCATGCGGATATAACACCTGCCGCGAAAAGGCGATCGCCGTGTGTCAGGGCAAGGCGGAGATTTCCATGTGCCTGCCCTTCTTAAAGGACAAGGCGGAAAACTTCTCGGATACCATTGTAAGAAACACGCCGAACGGTCTCATCGTACTCAACGAAAAGCTCGAGGTACAGCAGATCAACAAGCCGGCACAGAAGATCCTAAACATCCGCTTTGCCACCGACATTCTCGGCGATCAGGTGGTTCGCATTATGGAACCCGGCGACTTTATCGAGGTACTGCGCAACGGGAAAAACATCCACAATAAGCGAATCTATCTGGCGGAGTATGAGAAATACGTGGAGGAGACCATCGTCCACGACCGCGAATACCGTCTGCTCGTCTGCATCCTGCGCGACGTGACCGAAGAGGAAAGCCAGCGCGAAAAGAAAGAAAACATCAGCCGACAGACCGTGGAGATCGCGGATCGCGTTGTAGACAAGCAAATGCGTATCGTGCAGGAGATCGCCTCTCTGCTTGGTGAGACCGCCGCCGAAACCAAAATTGCGCTGACCAAGCTGAAGGAGTCAATCAACGATGAATAATCTGTGCTCGGATATCGGGTGGAAAAGCATCAATCACGAAGGCGAGCAACTGTGCGGCGACCACGTGGATATTGTGGAGCAGGGTGACAATTCCACCGTTATCGTTCTGGCGGACGGCTTGGGGAGCGGCGTGAAGGCAAGCATTCTTTCCACCCTGACCTCCAAGATCATCTCCACCATGATGGCAGAGGGTCTGCCGCTTGAGGAATGCGTCAGCACTATTGCCGCCACCCTGCCCATCTGCTCTGTGCGGAAGGTGGCATATTCCACCTTTACCATCATTCACCTCATCGACAATACCACCGCGGAGCTGATCCAATACGACAATCCGCATATCATCATGATCCGCAACTGCGAAAACTACGAATATCCCGGAAGTGAGCTGAGCATCGGCGGCAAAACCATTTATCGGTCCACCATACGGTTGCAGGAAAACGACATCCTGATCGCCATGAGCGACGGCTGTCCGCATGCGGGTATCGGACTGACCTGCAATTTCGGCTGGAAGCGTGAGGACATCGCCGATTTCATGACCACCTTCGCGCATGTGGGCTATAACGCCAAAACGCTTGCGACCATGCTCCTTGACGAGTGCAACCGCCTGTACGACGGAAAGCCCGGAGACGATGCTACAGCGTGCGTCGTCCGCGTCCGCCGCCGCGAGCCGGTGAACCTCCTGTTCGGACCGCCGCGCAACCGCGACGACTGCAACCGCATGATGTCCCTCTTCTTCTCCAAGGAGGGCAAGCACATTGTGTGCGGCGGCACCACCTCCACCATTGCGGCAAACTATCTGAGAAAGCCGCTGAATGTCAGCCTCAACTTCGAGAGAAGCGACATCCCGCCCATCGGCGAAATCGAGGGCGTGGATCTGGTGACAGAGGGCGTGATCACGGTCAGCCGTGTCATTGAATATGCCAAGGACGCACTGGACAAGAACGAAAAATACGAATACTGGAGCATGCACCGCGACGGCGCGTCTCTCATCGCCCGTCTCCTGTTCGAGGGGGCGACCGATATCAACTTCTTTGTGGGAAGAGCCGTAAATCCGGCGCATCAGAACCCTGATCTTCCAATCCGATTCAACATCAAGATGAATTTGGTGGAGGAGCTTTCCGAGTGCCTGCGAAAAATGGGCAAGCGAGTCAAAGTCAGCTATTTCTAAACGAGGTAATTATGCGTAAATTTGATACCAAGGTACAACACTTAAAATATAAGGTTCTGCGCGAGGTTGCGAGACTTGCATGGAAAGGCACCTTAACCGAAAATCTTCTGAATATCCCGCAAATGATCGTTCCCGGAAAGATGCCGACCATGCGTTGCTGCGTCTATAAGGAGCGCGCCATTCTTGCCGACCGCGTGAAGCTTGCCATGGGCGGCGACCGCGAAAATCCCAACGTCATTGAGGTCATCGACATCGCCTGCGACGAATGCCCGATGGGCGGTTACGAAGTGACCAATGCCTGCCGCGGCTGTCTGGCGCACCGCTGCGAGGATGTGTGCCGTTTCGGCGCATTAAATTTTGACGAAAACCACGTCGCGCACATCGACAAGACCAAATGCAAGGAATGCGGCGCGTGCGCCAAGGTATGCCCGTATACCGCCATCATCGGCAGAAAACGTCCGTGCGAGAATGCCTGCAAGATCAAGGCAATCAGCATGAACGAAAACAAGGTCGCCGCCATCGACAATTCCAAATGCATTGCCTGCGGCGCGTGTGTGTACCAGTGCCCGTTCGGCGCCATCACCGACAAGTCCTACATTCTCGACGTGATCAGGATGCTTCGGGAAAGCGATAACAACCGCAGCTATAAGGTGTTTGCCGTGGTCGCACCCGCCATCTCCAGCCAGTTCAAGTATGCCAAGAACGGTCAGGTGGTCACGGGCTTGAAGGAATTGGGCTTCCACACCGTCATCGAGGCGGCCCTTAGCGCCGATATGGTGGCGGACGCCGAATCGACCGAGCTTGCGGAAAAGGGCTTCCTCACCAGCTCCTGCTGTCCCGCCTTTGTTTCCTACATTGAGAAGTCATTTCCCGATTTGCTTCCCTTTGTCTCGCATAATCTGTCCCCCATGGCGACCATCTCCAAGTATATCCATGAGCACGAAGCGCCGTGCAAGGTCGTGTTCATCGGTCCCTGCACCGCCAAGAAGGCAGAGGTGCAAAAGGACAACATCAAGCCCTATGTCAATGCGGCAATGACTTTTGAGGAATTGCAGGCGCTGTTCGACAGCCGCGATATCGACATCACCACCCTGTCCGAATCCGCACTGGATAACGCATCGTACTTCGGACGCATCTTTGCAAGAAGCGGCGGTCTTTCCGACGCGGTGAAGGAAGGTCTCAAGGAGCAGGGGCTCGACAGCTTCGAGCTGAAGGCATGCGCCTGCGACGGGATCGAGGAGTGCCGTCTTGCTCTCTTCAAAAAGAGCAAGAATCTGCTCGATGCCAACTTTATCGAAGGCATGGCGTGCATCGGCGGCTGCATAGGCGGCGCCGGCTGCCTGACTCACGGCGAAAAGAACAAAGCCGAGGTCGATAAATACGGCATGGAAGCATACGAAAAAACGATAGCCGACGCCACCTCGGTGCTCAAGCACTGATATATCGGCAAAATAAATATAACGGAGCGATAAGAAGCTCAAAATGAGCTTCTTATCGCTCCGTTTTTCGCCGCATGGACATATATACAAAATCTTCACTTGACATTTTGCGACATATGCTGTACAATTATAGTGTATAAATGTAGCGCTGCCGTGCGGTGCTGCCGCAAAAAAACAAAACGGAGAATCAACTGTGAGAACCATAACGCAAAAGTATATATGGATGACGCTGCTGAAGATCGGCATATTTCTGCTCGTGACCGCCTTCCTTCTGACGCTTGCGGCAGGTGCTGCACTGTTCATCACAGCCCGCGGTCCCTCGGCCGACGCATCGCAAAGACTTGCGGCGACACTCGCGGGATCCGGCTCGCCGCTGGCACACGTTTTCTTCTCGGAGGCGGAGCTTGAAAATTCCCTCATCTATGCCGCGCCGCATGATGCCGACGGCGGAGTGAAGTTCTCGTATGACGACGACGGCAATCAGGTATACGATGATAAGCCCACCCTCACCCGCATAAAGGGCAGCAGCTGGAGCGGTGTTATCCTTGAGAATATAGATGTAAAAACGCTCGAGGTGCATTCGGCAAGCTCAAAGGAAGAGAGCAAAAAGGAAAATGCAAGCGGCGTCCTCGGTCTTGTCTCCCCCGATGTGTCTCTTGTCGGCGATATCTTTTCATACGACGGCGACGGCTCGGGCTATAATGTCGTGGGGCTTGACGCAAACGGCATACTGCACGCGGGACGTTACAGCGCCGCCGGAGTTTTCAACTCCGGCTGGAGATTTGCCGTATCGGCAGAGCGTGTGCTCGTGAGCGGCGGAGTGCCCTTCCGCGATCTCGGCGGCGGCTATGCCACACGCGCCGCGATAGGTCAGAAAAAGGACGGCTCGATAATCATCGTGCTGATGAAGGGGCATGGCATCTACCCGTGCGGCGCGACCTACGATGAGCTTGCAGCCGTAATGTATGAGCACGGCGCGGTCACTGCGGCAGCCGTCAGCCCCGTCGGCGCAGCCTATGCGGACGGCAAAAAGGTCTTCTCCGCCGGCGGCACGTCACGCTTTGCCGCCGTGTTTGACGCGTCCTTTACCGACTGACGCCCGACCTGCCCCGCAAAAAGGGTGCGGTCCGCCAAATTCCGTGCGCCGGGCGCGCGGAGCACAAAATGCGAGATAACAGAAAATGAACAATACCGATATGAAGGAGATCGTGCGGCAGCATTCGCGCCGCCGCCGTCCGAAACGTCACGTCTTTCTCAAGGGCATGATAATATATTCCGCCGTCATGCTCATAGTCACCGCGGCGCTTGTCTGCGTGGGCTGGAAATATGCGTCGCTGCGCGATGATGAGCTGCCGGAGCGGGCTGTCGAAAAGCTGATCGCGCGCACGGATGCCTCCGGCTGGCGCGAGCTTTTGCTGACCGAGCTGCCCAAGACCTATCCCGCCTATGAGGACGGCGAAAAGCTTGCGCGCGAGGTGCTGGCAGACCGTTTCAGCGTCGGCAACGTGACATACATAAAATATGTGACCGGGCAAAAAAAGAGCGCTCCCGTTTTTCTTCTTCTCAGCGACGGGAAGCCGATGGCGGAGCTGACTCTCAAAAACGACGGACGCCGCCTTTTTGCCCTCGGTGAATGGGAACCCGATTCGATAAAATTCGTGCAGTCTTATTTCGAAGCCGAGGGAGTAAAGTTCAGAACAGTGACCGTTTCGGTCTTTGAGGGCGCGGCACTTACCGTCAACGGCACGCCTATCGACCGCGACGCCGCCAAGAAGGGCGGCAAATATCCCCTGCTGCTTCCGTGTGAGGAGTCGCGCGCCTCGGAGATCCCCTGTGACGTTTACACGCTCGAGGGCATTTATTACGAGCCCGACATACGCGCGGAACTGAACGGAAATTCCCTTTCCCCCGTTATGATAAACGACACCTCATGCTGCTTTGAAGCCCCCGCGGGCATGACACGTTCGGTCTCGGCGACCGTTCCAGCAGGCGTTACCGTTACGCTGAACGGCGTAAAGGCAACGACCGACTGGGCGGTGCTGGCACAAGCCGAGGGCGCCCCCGGCGAGCTTGACGCGGGCGGCGACGGCAAGGCACAGTTGCTTGACGTGTGGAGCTTCAACGGGCTGTTCTTCGAGCCCGAAATAACCGCCGAATACGCCGGTCAGCCTCTCACAGTGCTTTCCTCGGACAACGGCAAATACATTTTCAATACCCCCGACGAATGCCGCTTTGCCCTCACCGTTATCGTTCCGCAGGGAGCGGAGGTGACCGTCAACGGTAAAAAGCTCGGCTCGGCCGAGCGCGCGGGCAGCGCCACGCTTGCCGACCTTGAGGGCGGCAAAACACGCGCGGGGCTTTACGGCACATCGGGATTCGCCGCAAGCTCAGTCACGCCCAAATATGACAAATACACAATGGCGGGCTTTCTTGCTCACCCGACTGTGACAGCCACGCTCGGCGGCACGGTGCTCACTCCCGCCGACGACCGCACCGACGGTTACAGCGTCACTGTCGAATTTGATGCCCCGAACGACCCGATACCCGCAGCTCCCGCATCCGACGCGGCATATACCGCTGCGCTGAACGCCGCAACTGCGTTTGCGGACAAATATTTCGCATACACGGCACAGGGCGGCGACATGGGCAAGAGCTTTGCGGCGTTTGATGCCGCCTATGCCGCCATGCTCGCTTCGGTCGGGCGCGACACACCCGCATACTCAAAGATAATGGAAAGCTATGCGGCGGTCTACCGCTCCGGATCATACTCAAAGCACGAAACGGAGCGGCTTGCCGCAACGGGAATGCTGAAATACAGCGAGGACTGTATAAGCATCACCGCCGAATATACCGTAAAGCTTTCAAATGAAGCCCCCGCACCGACGCCCGACACGACGGGAACCACACCTGCGGAAACAACCGCTCCCGGGACAACAGCGGGAACGACGGCTCCCGCAACGACCGTTCCCGCACCCGCGCCGGCGCCCACACCGGATGCAAAGCGCAGCGGCACTCTGAGCGTTCTTCTTGTAAAGCAGAACGGCACGTGGAATGTGCTGAGCTACATCGACCTGCCGGCAGCCTGAGGACCGTCGGCACGCCGCAAAAGCTCGATGATATCGCGCTCATGCAGAACACCGACGCGGCGGTCGGCGATCTCACCGTTGCGGAACACCGCAAAAGTGGGTATCGACTGCACGCCGAATCTGCGTGCAAGCTCCGCCTCCTCATCAATATTGACCTTAGCAATGCCAAAGCCGTCGGGATCGCTTCCGAGCCGCTCGACGACAGGCGCCACGGCGCGACATGAGCCGCACCACGGAGCATAAAAATCGACCAGCACCGGAACGGGCGAGTTGGTGAACTCATCAAAATTATCGCCGTTGAGACTTATAACAGGCATAATATCACCTCCGGATAAAATGGGGTGTTAAAAAACTCAAAATGAGTTTTTTAACACCCCATTTATTTTGCCCGCAAGGCAGCGGCTTATTCGCCCTTCGGGAGCGCGTCAACGTAAGCTGCGGCGGCAAGCGCGGCAACGGCACCGTCGGCGGCTGCAGTGCTTATCTGGCGCACCGTTTTTGCGCGGCAGTCGCCGGCAACGAACACACCTGGAACGCCTGTACCGCATCCGTCCGCCCCTGCGGAGATATAACCGCGTTCGTCAAGCGACGCGACCTCCGCAAACGGCGCGTTTTCGGGTGCAAGTCCTATCGCAATAAACGCACCGTCTGCCGCGATGCTGCTTTCGGTACCGTCCTCTGTGTTCTTAAGCACAAGACCCGTCAGAACGCCGCCCTCGGAGACATACCCCGACACGACCGTATTGCATATCACGCTCACGTTCGGTCTTGCAGTAAGCGCCGCAGCAGCCGAGGCTTCGCCCGTCAGCGACGCAAGGTTCTGTATCACCGTGACGTGCGCCGCGGTATCGGCAAGCATGGCAGCCTCAACGATAGCGGAATTCCCGCCGCCAACGACAGCCACGTTTCTGCCGCGGTAGAATGCACCGTCACAGACCGCACAGAAGGATATGCCGTGCCCGACGAGGGCGTCCTCACCGTCAAGCCCAAGGCGGCGGTGAGCGGCTCCTGCGGCGATTATGACGGCGTGTGCTTCACGCTCGCCGTCGTCGGTGACTACGGTGATCTTTCCGGCGCCGCTCTTTACCGAGCTGACATACACCGGTTCTATCTCGGCGCCGAGGGCAAGCGCCTGCTCGACCATGCGGTCGGCAAGCTCGTTGCCGGATATCTCGTTGAAGCCGGGATAATTTTCGATCTTCGGCGAATATGTCATCTGACCTCCGAAGGTCGATTTTTCAAGCACGAGCACGGACTTCCCCGCGCGGCGCGCATATATTGCGGCGGTCAACCCTGCGGGGCCCGCGCCGACTATTATGATATCGTACATTTTTCACTCCATTTTTTTCGGTCAAAAACGGCGGACCGCCGCGCCCCGGGCGCAGCAGCCCGCCGTTATTTTTGGTCGGATCAAGCCTTTTTATTCGCTATGAACTGCTTTACGCCGGTAATATCCGAGAAGGTGATCACCTTGTCGCCGGTCTCGACCACAAGAGTGGGAGCCTGGCTGATGCCGTGTTCTTTGGCGAACTCGGGCGAATCCTCATGGTATACCTTATCGAACTCAACACCCTCGCGCTTGAGCAGGCTTGCCGCTATCTTGCACTTGGGGCAGGTCTTTGTCGCAAACAGAACGACGCGCTCGGCGCCGACGGCGGGAGCTGCCTCGGCAGCGGGCTTTTCGCAGCAGCAGGCAGTCTCCTCGGCCTTGATGCCGTGCTTGCCGTGATCGAAATTCTTCATCGACTCGTCGATATTGTACTCAAGACGCTCGCTGTATTCCTGCGTCTTGCCGCTGTTCCAGTTCTGCACAGGGCGGTAATAGCCGGTTATGCGGCTGTATACCTCGGTCTTTTTGCCGCACTTGGGGCAGTTGAAATGCTCGCCGGCAATATATCCGTGATCGGAGCAAACCGAATATGTCGGAGAAATGGTGTAATAGGGCAGGCGGTAATTCTCGGCGATCTTGCGCACAAGATCCGCCGCGGCATGCCAGTCGGGCAGCTTTTCTCCGAGGAAGGTGTGGAAGACCGTGCCCGAGGTATAAAGCGTCTGAAGCTCGTCCTGGATATCGAGCGCCGTAAACACGTCGTCGGTAAAGCTGACGGGCAGGTGGCTCGAGTTGGTGTAATAAGGCGTATCGCCCTGCGACGCGGTGATGATGTCGGGGTATCTTTCCTTGTCGTGCTTTGCAAGACGGTAGGAGGTGGACTCGGCGGGTGTAGCCTCAAGGTTGTAGAGGTCGCCGTATTTTTCCTGATAGTCGGACAGACGCTCGCGCATATGGTTGAGCACGTCCTTGGTGAACGCCTGAGCCTTTGCGTCGGTCAGGTCGCAGCGCAGCCACCTTGCGTTGAGGCACGCCTCGTTCATACCGACAAGACCGATGGTAGAGAAGTGGTTGTCGAACGTGCCGAGATATCTCTTGGTGTAGGGGTAAAGTCCCTCGTCGAGAAGCTTGGAAATAACGGTGCGCTTTACCTTGAGCGAACGGGCTGCAATGTCCATCATGTGGTCAAGGCGGCGGTAGAAATCGGCCTCGTTTTCGGCAAGATAGCCGATACGGGGCATATTTACGGTAACGACACCGACAGAACCGGTGCTTTCGCCCGAGCCGAAGAAGCCGCCGGATTTTTTGCGCAGCTCGCGCAGGTCAAGGCGCAGACGGCAGCACATCGAACGCACGTCTGACGGCTCCATATCGCTGTTGATATAGTTTGAGAAATACGGTGTGCCGTATTTTGCGGTCATCTCAAAGAGCAGGCGGTTGTTTTCGGTATCGGACCAGTCGAAATCGCGTGTGATGGAGTAGGTCGGGATGGGGTACTGGAAGCCGCGACCGTTGGCATCGCCCTCGATCATGACCTCGATGAACGCCTTGTTCACCATATCCATCTCGTGCTTGCAGTCGCCGTAGGTGAAGGGCATTTCTTTGCCGCCCACGATAGCGGGACGGTCGGCAAGGTCGGCGGGAACGGTCCAGTCAAGGGTTATGTTCGAGAAAGGAGCCTGAGTGCCCCAGCGGGACGGGGTATTTACGCCGTAGATAAAGGACTCGACGCACTTTTTGACCTGCTCGTAGCTGAGGTTATCGGCTTTTACAAAGGGAGCAAGGTAGGTGTCAAACGAAGAAAATGCCTGAGCGCCCGCCCATTCGTTCTGCATGATGCCGAGGAAGTTGACCATCTGGTTGCAGAGCGATGCAAGGTGCTTTGCCGGAGCCGAGGTTATCTTGCCGGGAATGCCGCCGAGACCCTCTTCGATAAGCTGGCGCAGCGACCAGCCGGCGCAGTAGCCGGTGAGCATTGAAAGATCGTGCAGATGCAGGTCGGCGTTCTTGTGCGCTTCTGCGATCTCGCTGTCATATATTTCGGAGAGCCAGTAGTTGGCGGTGATGGCACCCGAGTTTGAAAGGATGAGTCCGCCGACGGAATATGTGACGGTGGAGTTCTCTTTGACGCGCCAGTCTGTTGCCTTGACATAAGAATCGACCAGCTTCTTATAGTCGAGCATGGTAGACTTCATGTTGCGCAGCTTCTCGCGCTGGCGGCGGTAGATGATATACGCCTTCGCAACATCTTCATATCCCGCCTGAGCCAGGACCGACTCAACGCTATCCTGAATGTCCTCGACCGACACCTTGTCGTCCTTTATCTTGGGCTCAAAGGCAGCAGTCACCTTGAGAGCCATAAAATCTATTATATTCTGATTGTACTGACGCTCGCATGCGTCAAATGCAAGAGTTATCGCCGTGCTGATCTTTGACAGATCGAAATCAACTGTCTTCCCGTCTCTTTTTACTACGCGGTACATTTTTATTTTCCTTTCTCATTTATGAGGGCAAGCGGGACATTTCCTTCTTGCCTTCGGGCTCACGCAGGAGCGCTTTAAAAGTATAACACAATATATTGTGTTTGTCAAGGCAAGCCGCTCAACATATTGTGCGAAAAATCAATTTCGGCAGTGTGTCTAAAAACACACTGCCGTGTTTGTATAATTTGTTCACACGCGTCATCGGCGTTGTATCCGCTTTAGATGCGGGGCTAAGAACTCCGCGCACAATGTCGAGGTCCGTCGAAAACACTCACACGCCGCGCAGCTCCGCACTGCCCACAAACGGCGCTACGATAGCCGCGAACTTCTCCATTTCCTCGCGCGGGACGGCACGAAGCCCCTCGGGGGCGATCAGCGCGCCCGAATCCGCAAAGCCCTGAAGAAAGTACCTGCCCGCTCCTTTTATCAGCCTGCCGATGCCGAGCATGCTCTCTTCGTCATGCAGCGGCGCCACCACCGTTGTTCTGAACTCGTATCCTGTGCTGCCGCCGACGAGCAGCGCAACGCTCTCGCGTATCGGTGTCACGTCAAAACCGGGTATCCCGACCGTTTCGGGATATCGCTCGGGCGAATTCTTTATATCCATTGCAACATGATCGACAAGCCCCGCCTCAAGCAGATGCGCAAGACGTGCGGGGTGCGTCCCGTTGGTGTCGAGCTTTACGGAATAGCCGAGCTCACGCACGCGTGAGATAAAAGCTTCGATATCCGGCTGCAGCAGCGGCTCGCCGCCCGTAATGGCAACGCCGTCTATTATACCGCGTCGGCGGCGCAGCAGGGCGAACACCTCCTCCTCGTCTATCGGAGAAAATGTCGGATGCAGAACGAGCTGCGAATTGTGGCAAAACGGGCAGCGCAGGTCGCACCCGCCCGTAAACACCGTGCACGCCACGCGTCCCGGGTAATCGAGCAGCGTGACCTTATTGAGACCCTGAATGTTCATTTTATCTCCTCACGAATAGAGCGGATTGAACAGGCGCGCCTTGTAGAAGGCACGGCTGCCGAACACGACCTCCGAAATAAGCTTACCGTCGGCATCGAAGACCGAGAAACGGTCGGTGTCGTGCTCCGCATAAACGCCGGTAGCGGCGGTGCGGATGATCCTGCCGTCGTCAAGGCTGCCGATGCACTTTGTGCCGCTCTTGCTCACGCTGCCGGGCGCTGCGGTGAACGAACCGGTGCTCTTGTCAAACACAACGATATTTCCGCCGCCGACCCACAGCTTGTCGCGGTCGCCGTAAAAAGCGGCAATGTCATGCCCGCCCTTTTTGGGAAGAGTCGCGCCGTATACCGGTATCTCCGCGATCTGCGCATCGGTCCCGCTGCCGGTGACCTCAAACGCGACGACATTGTTTGTGCCGACGGTCCACAGCACCTCTCTCACGTCGTCCCAGATAACGCCGTGCGCACCCACGAGCGACACTGTCTGCGCGCGAAGCTTTACCTTACCCTTTTCGTCAGCCGCATAGAATTTGATCGACGCCTTTGTCTCGTTGCCGTTGCCCGAGCAGGCAAGAGCCACAGCTCCGCCCGGCAGATATTCTATCGAGTGCGGTCCGTATCCGGGGAGCGATGTGTCAAACACGCACTTTCCCGACGGATATTCGCCGACCGCGACATACCCGGACGAGGATGTGACGCAAATGACATATGTGCCGAGCACCGTGCTGTAACGCAGACGGCATTCGTCGATCCTGTCGCCGAACTTTGAAACGTTGAAGCCGTTTTTCGCCTCGGGGCGGAATGACCAGAGCGCCGCCGTATTATTGCTGCCGCCGTCTATGTCAACGACATAGCAGCCCGAGTTTTTCTGATCGGCGAGTGCTATGCGCGTGCCGCCGACAATGCCCGCCGCATCCTCGGGATATACGGCAGAGGCGAATTTCACGGCAGCCGCCGCGGGGACCTCAAGATCCGCGCTGCCAGACAAACCGTCTATATAATTTCTGACGAACGCACGTGCCGCAGCAACAGCCATACCGTTTTTGCCGCCGATAAGCAGCGTCGTGGCGTCCGCCGGGTCTTTTCCGACGCAGAATTCATCAGCCCCGCAGGTCACGGACGTGACCGCACCGCCTATTCTGAAAGACGGTCCGCCCGACGTCTTTTTGACAGTCACGGTAGTAAGAGCCACGCCCGTCTTTGCGGAAACAGCCTGCGCTATGACCGACGCCGCAAACTTTTCGTCGCGGTTCGCGTTGTCGGGAATGACTATCTCGAACCCTGATATGTCGCTGCCGTCGACGGTCAGCTTTTCGACCTCATAGCTGCCGCGCCCGAAATAACAGAAATCGCTCTTCATAGCCACACCGCCGCCGTCCGTGCCCGCAAAATTCTTTATAAAATAGTCCACTGCCTCGGAGGTCGCCTCGTCGCTGCCGCCGACGATAACCACCCTGCCGCTTTCCGCAAAAAATCTGACGCAGAAATCGTCGGTCTTGAGCTCCTTCAGTGCCGAAATGCTTTCCGGACGGTTCGTAGCACCGACAAGTATCTCCTTGGCGGCGCCCGGAATGTCAGCCGTGTCCTTTACCCAATCCTCGGCAACGTCAAGCTCAACGCCTGCCGCCTTTTTCACCGCAGTGCGCAGTGCGCCAACCGCTTCCTTGAGCACCTTGCCGTAGTCCGAATCGGGACGAACGATCTTATACTCCGAAGCTCCGTCGGCGCAAAGCGTTACGAGCTCGGGCGCGTCGTCCGCCGAACTGCTGCCGTCGCTGCCGTCACCGTTGCCGTTCCCGTTGCACGCAAAAAGCATGACGAGCATCATCGCCGCGATCATCGCCGCCAAAGCCCTTTTTATTGCATTTGTTTTATGCGTCAGCATTTCTACCTCCGTGGATTGCGGACCTTGCCGATCCGCTTGTTATTATATATATTTTACACGTTTTGGGGCAGGATGTCAAGCGGTGTGCTGCGCTTTGGCGCAGCACACCAAAATAGCGACTAAACAGCTGAACGCTGTTTAGTCGCTATTTCCGGCAGTATCAGTGATCTCATGCAACGGCCGAACGCCGTTTAGTCGCCGTTACCTTACGGAAAGGTGTGCCGCGCCCTTGGCGCGGCACACCAAAAATGATATGTCTCTGTTACGATCCCGCTTCCTGAAGGGTCCGTATAGACTCCTGAAGCCTCTTGAGGCTGGCTTCGACCGGCGCCTTCATCTGTTTGAATCTTGATGCCGTGGTATCGACCTGGTCCGTCACGATCTTGCGGGGGAGCTGATGCACCGAGCTGAGCACCTTTGTGTAAAGCACGCCGGCATCGATATAGATGCCCGAATAAATCTTGTCGAGCATCTCCCACGAGGCGCTGTCCTGCATATATTTCGACTTCAGCGCAACGTTGTAATATACCGGAACGACATTGATATAGCTGCTCCATGCCATATATTCAAGCACTGCACCGAGCATTTCGGCACGCTCTTCGTCAACGGGCCGGCATATGCCGAACGCGGTGAACTGGTCGTGCAGGAAGGTGTAATAATCATCCTGATCCTTGTCAAGCTTCGGGCAGGGGATCACGCCGTATTTGTCCTTCATATCGCGCAGATATTCTGTCTCGGACGCGCAGAGGCGCAGCGTTGCGGTCGCGGCCGTGCCGCCCGCAAACATCTGACCTATCTCGTTGAGGCGTTCGCTGTCACTGCCCGAGGTGACGATATACGAATTCGCGTCATAGAACAGCTCTGTGACCTTGCGCAACGTGGTAGAAAGGCGGTCAACGTCGATCGAATAATCGTACCAGTTATCGTCGGTCTTGGTAAGTATCGGGTTTTTGCAGCTTGACCAGTAGGGGTCGATGTAGGAAAGCGTTGACGAGATCATGCCGACGGTGTCGCCCTTTGTGACGCTCGAGCTGCCGTCGTTGTCGGAATAATACTGCTTTCCGAGCCTTATCTGATAATCGAGCGTCCACTCGCCGTCGTTGACGACATCGAAAAGCGATTTTTCGCCCCATGTGGTGAGCAGGTCGCGGTTGAAGAATGTAACGAACATAAGGCGGTAGAGCGCCAGCGACGCCG
>ERZ824600.3540-NODE-3540-length-14825-cov-15.615166_pt1 | contig 14825 bp, 16 predicted proteins | sample MGYA00519933_ERZ824600 | MGnify/ENA primary metagenome ERZ824600 (study PRJEB31778, sample SAMEA3449178) | human gut metagenome | biome: human gut; feature: human-associated habitat; material: faeces | place: United Kingdom | collected 2010/2012 ... | reverse complement strand
TAATAAGAATAAATGGTGATGGCAGTATAAGAATGATATATACAGGAACAACAGCTCCAACAGAAAGTACTAAAGTAGTAATGACCGGAACAGGTACTGATATAGGTACAAGTACATTTAATAGTAGCAGAGATAAAGCAGAATATGTAGGATATATGTATACTGATGGACAGCAACATGGAAATAGTGAATCAAGTGAAATAAAAAATACAATAGATAATTGGTATGCAGGAACAACATTAGAAACAGATAGTACAACAAAAAATTTAGTTGCAGATCAAATATTTTGTAATGATAGAAGTCCATCATCAACACAAACAGATGCTTGGACATCAGCCGGAGCAGCATATTACTATGGAGCATATGGAAGATTAACACAAACTACAAAAAGTCCAATATTAACATGTTCAACAGCAAGTGATAAATTCACAGTAAATACAAGTAATGGAAATGGTGCATTAACATATCCAGTAGGACTAATAACAGCGGATGAAGTAGCAATGGCAGGAGGAGTAAGTGGCTCTGGTAATAGTTCATATTACCTCTATACAAACCAATCTTATTGGGTGGGCTCCCCTTATGTATTCGATCGTGGTTATTCAATTGAGTTCCGTGTGGATAATATCGGCGTTCTGTACGATGCCGGTGTCAATAGCATTTTTTGGGTCCGACCTGTTATTAGTTTATCCTCTGAAGCTAAATTAACTGGAGATGGAACATACAATGATGTTTACACAGTAAGTTGAGCTATAGAGAAATACCGAAAAATCTAAATAAACGAGGCTCGACTCTTCGAGACTCGGCGAATAAAATTTGATGTGGTTGATATACTTCATACGAAGGTTAAAAATTAAATAAGTAGTACACCCCTTTATGGGGTGTATAGTATGACCTTTAGGTCATATAGAAAGGTAATATGAATACTAATTTTGTTGTAATAAATAAGGCTAACGAACTTTATGATTATTCTTTTAGATATATACTTAACTGTTTAAAGGGAAATGGTAATTCATTTAGAAATAGTTTAGAAAATGAACTATATGAACTTATTCATAATATATATCGTGCGAATATAAATTATGATAATGAAAGAATAAGAAAAAAATATCAAAAAGAGTGTTTAGTTAATTTAAGTACATTGGATTTAATAATTGGATTAATTGGTAAACGAAGATATGTAAAGATAAAAAGAGTTCATGCTTTTCTAACTGATTGACGGACACTTTTGCTAAAACATAGGTAAATACTGGGATTGTAAGGCTAAATCTTCATCCAATAATATATAAATTTTACTTAAAAAGAGATATATTTGATAATAAAAAATATAAAAAATGCAAAAAAATTTTAAAATTTAAAAATTTTTTGCATTTTTTTATATACTAAAAACTGTTAAGATTTATTCTTAACAAAACTTTTTATAAATGTTGATTTATTTTTCTTAAAGATATAATTGCATATTAGTTTTTATTTTGAAATTTATAAAAGAGTTATAACACATTTTGAAAATAGTTAATCCTAGATTAAATAAAGATAAAATTTGTGTAGTTTTTTTTGTTTCTTATGTATATTTAGAAAAAAATAAGGTTGTTATTCATAACTTAAATTTAAAAAATGACTAGTAAGAATAATATAGTAGTAAATAAAAATTGCATTTTTTTCATAATCTAATTGAAAGAAAAAAATTTATATGGTATTATTGATATGATAGGAAGGGTAGATTATGGCTAGTTTTGGAAAACATTTTACAGTTAATGAAAAAGATGGATTATCATTACCAACTGCAGTACATAAAGGTGATTTTTATAGAATAACAGTTCTTACAGATAGACTTGTTAGACTTGAGTATTCAGTATCTGGTAATTTTGTTGATAATTTAACCGATTTAGTTTCAAATCGTAATTTTCCTGTACCTAGTTATACTTTCGAAGAGGATGATAAATATATGGTAATAACTACTAAATATTTTACTCTTCAATATATGAAAGAAAAACCTTTTAAAGGACCTTCTTTTGCACCGGATACTAATTTAAAAGTTAAACTACTTAATACAGATAAAGTATGGTATTATGAACATCCTGAAGCAAGAAATTTCTTAGCAAGTTCATTTTCTCTTGATAATTATAATGGAATTTATAATAAACTTGAAAAAGGATTATATTCTACTGATGGATTTGCAACTTTAGATGATTCTGATCCATTAATTACTAATGAACTTGGTATATTAAATAAATCTACAGAAAGTCACATAGATATATATTTATTTATGTATAAAAGGGATTTTGGTCTTTGTTTAAAAGATTATTTTGCTTTAACTGGACTTCCTACGCTACTTCCTAGATATGCTTTTGGTGTATGGTGGAATAGAGATATAATTTATTCAATGGATAATGTTAAGGCACTTTTAACATCCTTTAATAATAATGAAATACCAATTAGTGTACTTCTTTTAAATGAATTTTGGCATACTAAAAATAAAGATAATATTTTAGCAAATAAAACAGGTTTTACATTTAATAAAGAATTATTTTATAGTCCAACAGAACTAACTAATTATCTTCATGAAAGAGGAGTTAGACTTGGACTTGAACTTGATCCAACCGAAGGAATTAAACCAACTGAGGAAGCCTACCCAGAGTTTGCTGATGAATTAAATTATAAAAATAATGAAACAATACCATTTTTAGCATTTGATAAAATGTTTATAATTTTATATTTTGAAAAACTAATTAATCCACTTACAAAACTTGATATAGATTTTTATTTTCTTGATTATAAAAAAGATATTAAATCACTTAGAGCACTTACTTATTATCATATAAAAGATTTTATGCAAAGTGAATATAAAAGACCAATGCTCCTTGCACGAAATACAATGGTTGCTTCACATAAAAATGCGGTTTTATATTCAGGCCAAACAATAGTAAGTTGGAATACGCTTAAATATTTACCATTTTTTAATAGCAGTGCAAGTAATATAGGACTTTCTTGGTGGAGTCATGATATTGGTGGTTTTAAAGATGGTGTTGAGGATGCTGAACTTTATATGCGATATGTTCAGTTTGGTACATTTAGTCCAATATTTAGATTTAGTGCAAAAAGAGGTATTTATTATAAAAGAGAGCCTTGGCTTTGGGACTATAAAACTTATAATATTGTAAAAGAATATACAAATTTGAGACATAAATTAATACCTTATTTGTATACTGAGAACTATTACTATGCTAAAAAAGGAATGCCGCTTATTCAACCAATTTATTATAACTATCCTGAAATGTATGATGAACCTGAGTATCGTAATGAATATTACTTTGGAAGTGAATTCTTTGTTTGCCCAATTACAAAACCAATGGATAATGTAATGAATAGATCTGTTCAAAGAACATTTATACCTAAAGGAATATGGTATGACTTTAAAACTGGCAAAAAATTTGTAGGTGATAAAAGATATATAACTTTCCATAAAGATGAAGATTATCCTGTATTTGCAAAAGCTGGAGCAATTATTCCAATGGCAAGTATTTCCTCAAATTATAATTTTACAGGAAATCCAGAAAAGTTAGATGTACACGTATTTCCTGGTAAAAGTAATTCATATCATTTATATGAAGATGATGGAGTTACAAGACTTTATGAACAAGGTTATTATGTAATTAGTGCAATTGATTACAATTATATGCAAAATAATTATAGTTTAATAATTCATCCTTTAGAGGGAAAAACTGCAATAATACCTGCGACAAGAGATTATAATATTATATTTAGAAATACTAAGGAAGCAAGTAAAGTTGAAGTATTTATTAATGGTGAAAAACTTGATAGTAATGCTTACTCTATAAATGTAAAAGATGATAGTTTTATAGTTAGTGTACCTGAAGTAGATACAACAAAACAGTTAACAGTTAATTGCAGTGGTAAAGATATTGAAATAGATGCAGCAAGAATTATTAATGAAGATATAAATTCAATTATTACTGATTTAAAAATTAAAACTAAGTTAAAAGAGCAACTATATAAAATTGTATTTAGTAATATGGAAATTAAAAAGAAGAGAATTGCTATTAAAAAACTAAGAAGTAAAGGCTTAGAATCTAGATTTATAAGAATGTTTATGAAATTATATGATTATTTAATTGAAATTTAAAAAAAAGTATTGTATAATGTGCTTAAGCAAAGGAAGAAAGAGTAGTAAATATATTTGTTTTTATAGAAAGCTAATGGTTGATGGAAATTAGTAAAATTATATATTGAACTTGCTTTTGGATGCAAATGGGGTAATTTCCGTATCAATTAAATAAGTTAAATTAAAGGTGGTACCGTGCAATATGCACCCTTTTGTACTACTTTTTTTATTGGAGGAAAAATGAAAAGAGTATTAATTGTATGCTTAATTGTATTTATGGTTTTAAGTGTAGTGTTATATTTTTATGATATGTATATGTTCAATGTTATGCGTAAAAATAAGAAAAATAAAAAGAATAAAGAAAAATATTTATTTTCTGTTAGATATTTAATGGCAAAATTTAAACTGTCAAAAGAATTACTTATTCAAAATAAAATGGCATTTATTTATAGTTTAATTGATGCCTTTATAATAACAATTGTATTTATGATTATAGAACTTATTAATCTTCCGTTTTACATTCAAATATTAATAGGATTTGCTTTATTATTTGGACTTATATATGCGATGTATGAACTTCTTGGAAGATATTTAGAAAGGAAAGAGAATAATGAACGAGTTTAATCAAATTGAAAAAAAATGGCAAAAATATTGGGAAGATAACAAATGTTTTAAGGCTATTAATGGTAGTGAAAAGAAACCTTATTATATTTTAGTAGAATTTCCATATCCATCTGGTTCTGGTCTTCATGTAGGGCATGTAAGAAGTTATACAGCACAGGATGCAAAAGCAAGAATGAAAAGAATGCAAGGATTTAATGTTTTATATCCAATGGGTTGGGATGCCTTTGGAGCTCCAGCAGAACAATATGCAATTAAAAATCATATTCATCCTAAAGAAGCTGTAAAGGAAAATATTGCAACTTTTAAAAGACAAATGAAGACACTTGGATTTTCATTTGATTGGGATAGAGAATTTTCTACAACTGATCCGGAATATTATAAATGGACTCAATGGCAATTTTTGAAATTTTATGAGCATAATATGGCTTATAAAGCAACTGCTTCAGTAAATTGGTGTAATACATGTAAAACTGTTCTTTCAAATGAAGATGCCGCCGGTGGAGTATGTGAAAGATGTGGAAACACAGTTGTTCAAAAAGAAAAAAATCAGTGGATGCTAAAAATGAGTGAATATGCTCAAAGTCTTCTTGATGGTCTTGAGGAAACAGCTTTTGCTGATAGAGTTAAATTAGGTCAAATAAATTGGATTGGAAAGTCTACCGGAGTTGAAGTTGAAATAGAACTTACAACAGGAGGAAAATTTTCAATATTTACAACTTGCATTGAAACAATTTATGGTGTTACATTTTTTGTAATTGCTCCAGATGGAAAACTTATTAAAGAGTTAATGCCAAAAATCCAAAATAAAGAGGAAGTACAAAATTATATTTTAGAAACATCAAAAAAATCTAATATGGATAGAACTAGTCTTAATAAAACAAAAACAGGTTGCATTTTAAAGGGTATAGAGGCAATTAATCCAGTTAATGGAAAAAAAGTTCCTATATTTGTTGGTGACTTTGTACTTGGTAGTTATGGAACTGGTGCAGTTATGGCAGTACCTGCTCATGATGCAAGAGATTATGAATATGCAAAAGTACATAATTTGGAAATGATTGAGGTTATTTCAGGAGGAAATATAAAAGAAAAAGCCTATGAAAAAGAGGAGTATCTTCCTATAAATCCTAAACTTCTTAATAGTGAGGAATTTACTGGACTTACAGTTAGTGAAGCCAAAGAAAAAATAACAGAAAAACTTGTTAATATGGGTAAAGCTAAAGTAGTTAATAATTATAAAATGCGTGATTGGATTTTCTCTAGACAAAGATTCTGGGGTGAACCAATACCAATGATTAATTGTCCTAAATGTGGTTGGGTTCCTGTACCTGAAAATGAACTTCCGGTTTTACTTCCAGATGTAGCTAACTACGAACCAACTGATGATGGCGAAAGTCCACTTGCAAAAATTACTGATTGGGTAAATTGTAAATGTCCTAAATGTGGTGCTGATGCCAAAAGAGAAACAGATACTATGCCAAACTGGGCTGGATCAAGTTGGTATTTCTTAAGATTTATGGATGCACATAATAATAAAGAATTTGCCTCAATGGATGCAATGAAGTATTGGGGTAAAGTCGATTGGTACAATGGAGGAATGGAACATACAGCAAGACATTTGCTATATGCAAGATTCTGGGTACAATTTTTGTATAATATTGGTCTAGTTCCTAATAAAGAAATGATTTACAAAAGAGTAAGTCATGGTATGGTACTTGGTTCTAACAATGAAAAAATGAGTAAAAGTAAAGGCAATGTTATCAATCCAGATGATATTGTTAATGAATTTGGTGCTGATACATTAAGACTTTATGAAATGTTTATGGGTGATTATAAAGAAGATGTTCCTTGGAGTACTGAAAGTTTAAAAGGATGTAAAAGATTTATTGATAAAGTTATTAGATTAAAAGATTCTTTAAATGATAATGAAGGTTTTACTAAAGATTTAGAAAAAATACAAAATCAAACTATAAAAAAAGTAACTTATGATTTAGATAATATGGCCTATAATACAGCTGTATCAAGTTTAATGATTTTGACAAATGCTTATCAAGATGCTAAATCAATTTCTAAAGAAGATTATAGATTACTTCTTACACTTTTAAATCCAATAGCTCCACATATTACAGAGGAGTTAAATGAAAGTATTGGGTTTAGTCCAATTGTAAATAGTACTTGGCCAGTATATGATGAAGATAAAACTAAGGATACAACTGTTACTATAGCAGTATCTGTTAATGGTAAAGTAAGAGGAAAACTTGAGGTTGATGTTGATACACCATCTGATATACTTCAGGAAAAAGCATTTACACTTCCAAATGTTCAAAACTTTACAAATGGTAAGGAAATTGTTAAGGTTATTGCTATTCCTAATAAAATAGTAAATATCGTAGTAAAGGGTTAATAACCCTTTTTATTATGGAAAAATGTGTAAATAGTTATAAAAATAACTGGTTTTTTGTGTAAACTATTTATAATTGTTAAGCAAAAGGAGTAGTAAATATGTATTTTAAGTGTTATAATTCTAATTATGAAAAAGGAAAAATTAGATATTTTATACGAAGATAAATTTTTAATAATTGTTAATAAGAAAAGTGGTATTCTTACAATTGCAAATGATAAAGAAAAAGAAAAAACTTTGTATCACGAAGTTCATGAATATTTATGGAGAAAAAATAAAAATAATAAAGTATTTATTATTCATAGACTTGATAAAGATACAAGTGGAATAGTTATTTTTGCTAAAAATGATAAAATAAAGAAAATTATGCAAGATAATTGGGGAAGTGTTCAAAGATATTACTATGCATTATGTCATGGATATTTTAAATGTAAAAGTGGAACCATAATAAACTATTTGAAAGAAACTAAAACTTTTATGGTTTATGATACTAAAAATGAAAAAATTGGAGATAAATCTATTACTAAGTATGAAGTCATTGATAATGAAAATAATAAAACTTTAGTAAATATAAATATTTTAACAGGTAAGAAAAATCAAATAAGAGTGGCAATGCAAAGTATAAATCATCCAATATATGGAGATAAAAAATATGGTAAAAAAGATGGTATGAGAAATTTATGTTTACATGCTTATAAAGTTATTTTTACTCATCCAATTACCAAAGAGAAAATTGTTATCGAGGCAAAAATGCCTAAATATATGAATATAAAAAAAGAAAGTTAGTCCTTTCTTCGACAAAATTCTTAAAAACTATGTTTTATACTATAATTGGTGATGACATATGAAAGTAAAATTATTTGATGAAAGTCATGAAAAAGATTTAGAAAAAGTAATAAATCTTTTTTTAAATGAGGGAAACTATGATATAATAGATATTAAGTTTCAGGTTGCTATAGCAGTTTGTGGTGAAGAACAAATATATTGTTTTAGCGCTATGATAATTTATAATTAAAGCATATACATATTATTAGAATCTATGTTAATGTCATCAGTGGAATAACTAGTATTTTCAAGACTTGATATTCTTTTATCTAATCTAGCAATTTGTCTTTCAATCTTTGCAAGTCTTTCCTCTAAATCAATATTATTTTGATTATAAAATTGGTTATTCATTGGCATCATATTTGGCATAAAACCATTTTGAGGCATCATCATATTTTGATTTTCAAAAAATGAATTTCTATTTTTCTTCATAGGCATTCCTTTCTAATGATAATATATGTTTAAAAAAAGGAAGTGTTATTATGAGAATGAGAAATCCCAAAAATATGGATGAAATATTAAATAGTTGTAATTATTTTTTAACTGAAGATTTATTTAATAATAATAATGATATATGTTTAGAAATTGGTATGGGTAAAGGTAATTTCTTACTTGGAATGTGTTTAAATCATCCAGATATTAATTACATTGGTGTAGAAAAATATTCCAGTGTTATTTGTAGTGCAATAAAAAAAATTAATGAATATGAATTAGATAATCTGAAGATACTTAACATAGATATTATGGATATTCCACAGTATTTATATGGAAAAATAAAAACTATTTATTTGAATTTTTCTGATCCTTGGCCTAAAAAAAGAAATACTAAACGAAGACTTACATCAGAAAATTTCTTAAAATTATATGATAATTTATTTAAGGATGAAAAACATATTATTTTAAAAACTGATAATGATGATTTTTATGAATTTTCGAAAGAAAGTCTACTTTCATATGGCTATAAAATTATAAATGAAACTTATGATTTACATAATAGTGATATAACTGATAGTCCAAAAACTGAATATGAAGAGAAATTTTCTTCTCAAGGCGTTAAAATAAAATATATAGAAGTAATAAAAAAATAGTGATATAATATTGATGTAAGGATGATATAATGAAAAGAAAATTTTTAATATTGCTACTCATAGGTTTATTTTCTTTATGTGGATGCAGTAATATAAAAAATATGAATACTGATTCTTTATTAAATGAACTTGCTAATAAAACAGGTAAATATAATGAGGTTAATCGCGCTTTTAAATATTATTTACCAAGTGGTCTTAGTATTGATAGTTATGATGATTATAATGCAGTATTTTCCTCAGCTAATTATAAATATTATTTATATGTTGATTTAATAAGCTATTATAAAAAAGTGGAATTTGAGTATGATGTAAATAATAAAGCTTTTTATAGTAAAAAAATAGATTTTGATAACAAATATGGATATATTGAGATTAATTTAAAAGAAAATGATAAATATTTGATTGAAATTATGTATAATTATGCTAAAATAGAAGTGATGGTAGATTATGATGATATTAATCTTGCAGTATTAAACGCTGTAACCATATTAAGAGATTTAGAATATAATGATATGACAATTGAGTCTATTGCTAGTAATAAATCTCAAAAGTTTAATGATGAAACTTACAACATTTTTAATCCAAAAGGAAATGATAATAATTATTTAGATATTATTCAAAATGAGGATGATACAAATGCTGAAGAAAATGAAGAAATTGATACTGATTTAGTTAAATAGGAAGGTGAAAATATGGGATTATTTAAAAAAGTAAAAGATATTTTATTTGATGAAGAAGAATATACTGAACAAATAAAAATTACTCCAGAAATGCGAAATGAACCTGTAAAAGAGGAAAAGAAAGAAGTTAAAGTTGAGGCTAAACCTCAAATTCCAAAAGAGAAACCAAAAGTTCAAAGTGAAAAAGAAGTATTTAAAAATAATTCTTTCCCATTTTTAGATTTTGATGAAGAAGAGTTTGATAGTTCTAAACCAGTTATACCTAAAGAGGAACCTGTCCAACCAGTAAGACCTCAGAAAAGATATAGTAATGTTTTGGAATATGAAACTAAAAAGAAAATGCAAAAAAGGGAAAATTTTGGTAGGTATGAAAAAATAGAAACTGCAGAAACTATAGAAAGGAAGAAGTTTAAACCTTCTCCGATAATATCACCAGTATATGGAGTACTTGATAGAGACTATAAAAAAGAAGATATTCAAAAATATGAAAGTAAAGTTGATGTTCAAAAAGTAAGAGATAAAGCATTTGGTGAAACAAAAGAAAAACCAACTTCTAGTACAATATATGAACAAAGTGAAACTGTAACACTTTCTAAACCTACTGAGACTGCAGAGAAAATTAAAACAATTGATGAACTTTTAGAGGATACATCTGATGTAGTAATTGATATGGATAATGATTTAGAAAATGAACTAAAAGAAGTTGAAAGTAAGGTTACTCCAAAAGAGGATACAGAAATTACCAAGGAAGTACCTAAAATTGAAAAATCAGATGAAACATTAGAAAGCGATTTATTTGATTTAATAGATTCAATGTACGATACGAAGGAGGGAGAATAATGATAGATTTTTTGAATAGTTTTCTACCAATTTTAATATACTTATTACTGATTATATTAATTATTATAGGAATTGTTATAGGAGTAAAATTATTAAATTTTATGACTAAAGCACAAGATATCATAGATAATGTTGATAAGAAAATTAATACACTTAATCCAGTATTTGATATTATTAATGCAGCTTCATTTAAAGTAAACAGAGTATTTGATAGATTTTTGGATTTTTTTACAAGTGTATTTACAAAAATATTTTTAAAAGGAAAAGAAAGAGAGGAAGATGAAAATGAATAAGAAAGGTAAATTTATTTTAGGAGCGGGTTTAGGTTTAGGATTAGGTCTACTTTTAGCACCAAAGTCTGGTAAAGAAACAAGAAAAGATTTAATGGACAAATGCAATGAACTTTTAAATAAAGTTAAAAATATGGATCCTGATGAAGTTAAAGAAAATATAACTGAAAAAGTTACTGAACTTCAAAACGAAATTAGAGCATTAGATAAAGAAAAAGTAAAGGAAATTGCTATTAAAAAGGCAACTGAAATTAAAGATAAAGCTACTGAACTTGTAAAACTTGCAGCTGAAAAAGCAACACCAACAGTGGAAAAAGCTGCCAAAGAAGTTAGAAATTCTGCTGCTGAAACATTAAGAAAACTTGCTGATACAGTTGAGGATAAACCAAAGAAAAAATAGATACTAGTTATCTGTTTTTTATAAATTAAAAAATCATTTAGAATATAACATTATCTAAATGATTTTTGTTGTTCTAATTCTTCTAACATAATTTTTTAAATTTTATCGATATCAGTAAAAAATAAATTTAACCCTGCTTTTTTGCTTATAAGCATATATTTAAAATTTTCCAAAATTTCTTTTTTTAATACATTAACAACTTTTAGTGGCTTGCCATTCAGCATATGTGGATGATCTATGTATTTTTCTAAAATTGGAAAAGCATTTTGCAGCAGAATAACAGAATCTTTATTTGCTATCTTTCTAATCATTATTGTTCTGCAACTACCATATTTTTGTATTTTTTTATCTATTATATTTTTATACTTTTCTATTTTGCTACTTAATGGAATAAACCATAAAATATTATTGTCTCTTATTGTAAAATATGTTGGTCGTGCGTGACCATTTTCGTGATTAATCATTAATCCTTTTGAATTAACTTTTTTAAAAAAAGAATCTTTAATGTGATAAATATAGCCTGTTTGAATTTTCATTTTATATCAACTCCCCCTATAATAATTTTATCATATTATAAAAGAAAACTCTATCAAAAATGATAAAGTTTTCAAATATTTTCATCCGGAATAATTTATACTTCGCACCATCCGGGAGCGACTAACATTTCTCGTTCGGGATTATTTATAACTCGCACCACCCGAGAGCGACTTACATTTTCTCTTTAAATGCAATATTAATATACTATATTTTATATATAAAATCAATATTTTTTATAAAATTTCTAATTATAATATATGCTTTTTCATTTTTTTTATTACAAATTTGTTATTATTTTTATCTAAAATATATGAATATGAATGCGGCAAGTAAAAGACAATAGATTGAAAAGTAAACTAGTTTTCCTTTTTTAACAGTATTAGAAAGCCATTCATAAGAAAATAATGTTATTACTAAAGCAATTACCATACCAATAGCATATGGAAGTATTAAAGATGGCATATTCGGAGTATCCAACATATCTTTAACACCAAGACCCATTGCTGCAACACTTACTGGAAAATATAACATAAATGTATATTTTAAAGCAGTTTCTCTTTTAAGTTTACATAATAAGCATGCTACAAGCACTGTACCACTTCGGCTAATACCGGGCATAATAGTAATCATTTGAAATAAACCAATAATAATTGCATCTTTTAATGTAATATCTTTATCATCCTTTTCACCCTTAATATTTCTAACAATAAATAATGCTAAAGCAGTAAGTAAAAATGCAAATCCTAATATTTTAACACTGGTAAGTTTCTCCTCGATAAAATCCTTTAGAAAAAGTCCTGAAAGTCCAACAGGAATTGTACTAATTATAATATATAATGCATATTTAAAACCATATTTCGTTTTATCTCTACTATCTTTATTAAAAATATAAGTAAAAAAATCTTTAATAAGTTTTATAACATCTTTTCTAAATATAAATATAATTGCTAAAAAAGATCCAAAATTACAAATTATTTCAAAATTTAGATCTGAGGCCATATTTGTATTAAAAATACTTTTAAATAAATACATATGTCCTGAGGAGGATATTGGCAAAGGTTCAGTTAATCCTTGTATTATAGCCACGATTATATATTTTATTAAACTCATATTATCACCATTAAAATTATATAATATTTTTCTTAATTTATAAATATAAATATACTATGAAGTTAATATTTTTTTATATACTTGGAATTATTTTAATAGTCTCTGGTTTATTCTTTATAATAATTAATTTAAATTTGTTAGTTTTAGGGTATAGTTTTGCATATTTTGTATACTTTATTATTAGTAATTTATTTTGTAATATTTTTTTTATTGGCATTTTGATTCTTATTTTAGTTTATGAAAGGGGAAAAATATGATTATTAACAACATAACATTTAATTTTTTAGATAAATATTATCCATTTTATGAATGGCTTGCGGAGGATGAAATTATTACTAAAAAATGTTATGTATATAAAGTTTCATCAAATGTTTTAAGTGATTTAATTGAATATAATATAATTCTTGATAAATCTTTTTTAAAGGATATACCTTTAGTTTTTTGTGATGATTATACTGCTATAGGAGTTCAGTTTAATAATAATGGCGAAAGCACCTATAAAAGTAGCTTACTTTTAACTGATGAAGAAAAAATATTAAATTATACAAAGTTTATGAAAAAGGGAAATATTAATTATAAAAAAAAGGATATACAAATTAATGGAGAAGTACTTCGTAATGAAGAAAATATAAAAAATAAATTAATGTATGAAGTAGATAAATTAATTAAAAATAATGATATAGAAAAATTTAAATTTATTTATTTTTCCTCACAAATACTTTTCGTCCCTCAATATCAAAACTTACATCAGAGATTTGTTCCAATAACATGGTTACCTCCTGCAACGTTCCGTGACGGGGGATCTTACCCGTCAAGCGATAATCTTCCGGATTAATCCCATCAAAAACAAATGTGACATCATACCACCGAGACAATGCTTTCATAATTGAAACAAGAGACTCATCCTTAAATGTAAATTTATTATTTAACCAAGCAATATAATTATTCACGTCAACAGACAATGTATCTATATTTCCTGAATAATTATCCACGTGAGACTGTAATCCCGGGCGCAAAACTACTCGTTGCCTCCCTGTAGAGACTTCCAACTTACCCTCTACTAATGTCGTGACAATAGCATTTTCCCTCTCATACCCGTTCACGTTAAAAGATGTTCCCAAAACTTTCATTCGGACCTCCCCACACTTAACGATAAATGGTTTTTTACCATTCTTCGCCACTTCAAAAAACGCTTCCCCTTCTAATGAAACTTGACGATCCTTCCCCATAAAATGATCCGGATAATGAATTTTTGAATCCGCATTCAAAGTAACCACAGTCCCGTCAGACAAACACAACACAAATTCACCGCCTCGCGGAACCTGTAACGTATGCCATTCCACTTCTTTTATCCGGGTGGTGTCCGCATACACCAATCTCTTACCATCATTCATAAAACTCTCTCCCTCAATCCTAGTACATACCGTATCTTGAGTTGATTCTAACTCGATCACCTCTCCTGTAGCCAAAAATAACATCGCTCTCGAATGCCCATATTCAATAACAGACGAAGTAACATTCTCATTATTCATATCACGTCCTACAAAATACCATACCATTCCCACACAAAACAAAATCATCACAGAAGCCGCACTCACCCGCATCCAATTACCAATTTTTCGACGAGAGACCTGCAATTTAGCTTGAATTTTTTTCCAATCTTCCACAGAATTATACTTTTGAAATTCCCGTAATCCTCCCTCTACGTAATCAACATTCTGTAATCGCTCAAATAATTTTTGATTCCTCTCATCCAAACCGAGCCACTCATCAAATTCTTTCCTTTGATCATCCGTCATACTTCCCTTTAAATAAGCCAAAATGAAACGAACAACCACCCCTCTTCTATATTTTTTAACGATCCTTTTTTTATATTCCTTTTTTGCCTTCATTTCGGTCTGTTTTTTCTTTTG
>ERZ824600.3535-NODE-3535-length-14842-cov-2.894231_pt1 | contig 14842 bp, 13 predicted proteins | sample MGYA00519933_ERZ824600 | MGnify/ENA primary metagenome ERZ824600 (study PRJEB31778, sample SAMEA3449178) | human gut metagenome | biome: human gut; feature: human-associated habitat; material: faeces | place: United Kingdom | collected 2010/2012 ... | reverse complement strand
TGCCTTCTGCCAACTGTAAATAACGGCTGGGTCTACGGTGGCTACGCAGAAATACAATGTTATGCTATCTCAATAATATGTAATCACCTTAAAGGACTTGGAATATATACAACAAAAGACAGCGAGGGTAATCTTTCAGCTGATATGGCTGAATATACAAAGTGGGCTAATTATAGCACAGATGAACTTGATGCTATCAAGCAGTCTGCATATGAAAGCAAGAAAATCAATTATGCTGACCGGGCAAAATCATATGCAGATAAGTACAATGCAGCTAAAAAAGTTATAGATACTATGGAAGCTGACGATACATGGGCTGGCATTGATAATGCAAAAGCAAAGTTGTCAAAAGAACAGACAGATTTTACTGATAAATATAAAGATTACGTTAAAAAAGATGATGATGGCAACGATGTAAAAGACAGCAGTGGCAATCTTGTATATGATACAGATAAGCTTGAAAAAGATGGCAAGCTTACAGAATATAATGCTGAAAAGAAATCAATTGATGCGTTAAATAATAATATTACAACATATGAGACTAATAAAAAAACAATGGAAGATACAGCTTCATATGTTACAATAAAAGATGACGGAAGTGCAGTTGCTGCAACAGCAGATGATGCAGATACATCAGCATATGATAAGATTGTCGCGGAAGTTGATACAGATAATGCAAAGATTAAGTCTGACTCAGATGCTGCAATAGATGCAAAAGCAGCATTTGCAAAGCAGATGGTAAGCTCATCAGGTGATGATTCAACAGGTGCGGTAAGAATTACAGGCAGCGATTCAGAGATTGTATTAAATGGTGCAACATTTAAGAATAATACTAATAATTTTTCAATTAATGGTCTTACAATCCAGGCAACAGCACTTACAGGCAATGAAACAGTATCAATTACAACGGATACAGATATAGATGGTATCTATAAGCAGATTAAAGATTTCTTCAAAGATTATAATGAATTGATTAAAGCTATGGATACAGCTTACAATGCAGATAGTTCCAAGGGCTACGAACCTCTTACAAGCGATGAAAAAGAGGCTATGACAGATGATGAAGTCAAAGAGTGGGAGAAGAAGATTAAAGATTCTCTTTTAAGAAAAGATTCAACGCTTGGCAATGCATCTACAGCTATGAAGACGATTATGTCATCATCAATCAGCATTAATGGTAAGAGCTATTCATTAGCTAACTTTGGTATTAAGACACAGGGGTATTTCAGTTCAGGTACTAATGAAAAAGGTGTATTCCATATAGATGGTGATTCAGACGATTCAGTTTCATCAGCTAATGAAGATAAGTTAAAAGCTGCACTTGCAAGTGATCCTGATACAACAATATCATTCTTCTCACAGCTTGCATCAAATCTTTACAGCGATTTGACGAAGAGAATGTCATCTACAAGTATGAGAAGTATCTATACAATATACAATGACAAGCAGATGGCTACAGAGTATTCAACATATACAACTAAGATTTCTGATAAAGAGACAGAGATAAGTACATGGGAAGATTATTATTACAATAAATTCTCTAAGATGGAGTCTGCACTTGCTAAGCTTAATCAGACACAGTCTTCACTTTCAGGATATTTCTCTTAAAAATAATTAGTTTATATGTCTGCACAAAATCTGGTTGTGCAGGCATATGGACGTTAAAGAAAGGTACAGGTTACTAAGGGATGGCATTTAATCAGGCAAATCAGGCATATGCAGAATATAACAGAAATAAAGTTCTTACGGCATCACCAGCGGAACTTACGCTTCTTTTATATGAGGGAGCTATAAAATTCTGCAATATTGCAATTATAGGCTTGGAACAAAATGATATGGAGAAAGTTCATAACAATATCATAAAGGTAGAAAATATAATAGAAGAATTTCAGGCGACGCTTAATCATAAATATCCGGTTGCAGAAGATTTTGATAAGATATATAAGTATATATATAATCTTTTAGTTGAGGCTAACATTAAAAAAGATAAAGAACTTCTTGAACAGGCATTAAATGAACTTCGAGGCATGCGTGATACATGGAAAGAAGTAATGGTAAAAGCAAAGCAGGGTTAATTACTAAGGCGGTGAATCATGGAAACAGAAAATTATGTTCAGATGATGACAGACAGCCTGATAATGAAAAAAGATATACTTGAAAAAGTTATAGTGCTAAGCGAAGCACAAAATGGTATATTGGCTGCAGCAGAATTTGATGAGAAAGCTTTCCGCGAAAATATTGATGAGAAAGCAGAACTCATAGATAAGATAGAAAGACTTGATGACGGATTTAATTCACTTTTTGCAAGAGTTAAGGAAACTCTTGACGGACATAAAGATGAATACAAATCAGAAATAACCGATATCAAAGAACTGATTAAAAGTGTAACTGAGCTTGCAGTGCGGGTTCAGGCACAGGAGGCAAGAAATAAAGTTCTTGCTGAAAACAGATTTGCCCAGATGAGAAAAGAAGTTTCAAATGCGAAGAGAAACACTCAGGCGGCAAGTACATATTATAACAGCATGAACAAGCTGAATTTTGAGCCACATCTTATGGATCAAAAAAAATAAAAAAAGATTATATTCGGGGGTAAAGTTTAAAACAGAATCACCGATATAATATATAACAGGTTATTAAATAAATAACCTAAACAAAATAATATTAGTGGCAGGGACGCCACTGTAAATTCAAGGAGGAAACAATTATGGTAGTACAGCACAATTTATCAGCAATGAACACTAGCAGACAGATGAACAGTGTATCAAGTGCAATGTCAAAGTCAACAGAAAAGTTATCATCAGGTTACAAGATTAACCGTGCAGGTGATGATGCAGCTGGTCTTTCAATTTCAGAAAAGATGAGAAGCCAGATTAGAGGTCTTAACAAGGCTGCTTCAAATGCACAGGATGGTATCTCTCTTGTACAGGTAGCAGAAGGTGCTCTTAATGAGACACATTCAATCTTACAGAGAATGAACGAACTCGCTACACAGGCAGCTAACGATACTAATACATCTGTTGATAGAGAAGCTATCCAGCAGGAAATGAATCAGCTTACAAGTGAGATTGACAGAATTCAGTCTACAACACAGTTCAACTCAATGAACCTTTTAGACGGTACATTCTCATCAAAGGCACTCAAACTTCAGGTTGGAGCTATGTCTGGTCAGTCAATCAGTGTATCAATTGCAAAGATGAGTGCTTCAAAGCTTCAGCTTACAACAGCTAACATGAAGGTATCATCATTCTCAGCAGCTGGTACAGCAATGAAGACAATTCAGGATGCTATCAAGACAGTATCTGATACACGTTCAAAACTCGGTGCTATCCAGAACAGACTTGAGCACACAATTAACAACCTTAACACAACAAGTGAGAATACACAGGCAGCTGAATCACGTATCCGTGATACAGATATGGCTAGTGAAATGGTTGAGTACAGCAAGAACAATATCCTTGCTCAGGCAGGTCAGTCAATGCTTTCACAGGCTAATCAGCAGACACAGGGCGTACTTTCACTTCTCCAGTAAAAAGTATATTTTGTTTATTAAAGCTGGCTTATTAAAGCCAGCTTTTTTTACTTTATGAAGACACTGGGGATAGAAGAAGAGAACTAATTAAGACGTGTTAAGAAAATTGATTGTATGGAGTGATAAATATGCGTGTACCTGATAATTTTTTAGAGGGCGAGATCCGCAACAGCTTTTACGTTGAAAGCATGATGAAGAAAGTATGGGCAGCACAGCTTGAAGTGCTGCATGAGATAGATAGAATATGTAAAAAGCATAATATAACATATTTTGCTGACTGGGGCACACTGCTTGGTGCAGTAAGGCACAAAGGTTTTATTCCATGGGATGATGATATGGATATAACTATGAAACGTCAGGATTATATTAAGTTTTGTGAAGTATTTCCAAAAGAGACAACAGAACTTGATTTGGTAACTATATATACTGAAGAATGGTGGAATAGTCTCATAACGAGAGTTGTTAATGGCAAAAGAATACGATTTGATGATGAACATCTTCAAAAATACCATGGATGCCCATGGGTGATAGGACTTGATATATTTATTGTTGATTATGTTGCACCGACGCAGGAAGATGATGAATATACATGCGAAATTATAAAAATTGTGTCAGCACTTGTTGCTAATATAGAAGAAAATATTTATGATGATGAAACAATAAAGGCAGCTGCAATTGAAGTAGAGCAGATGCTTAATGTAAAGTTTGACTATAGTAAACCTCTTGAAAATCAGCTGCTGAGACTGATTGACAGACTTAATATGATGTATACAGAAGAAGAGTCAACAAAAATTGCACTTATGCCTGACCATGCGGGTCCCAGGCCTTTGGATGTATATCCAAAAGAATATTACAGCGAAGCAATAGAGATGCCTTTTGAATATACAACGATTCCTGTTCCGGTTGGATACGATGCGATATTAAAACAAAAATACGGTGAAAATTATATGACTCCGATAATTGCTAACAGCAGTCATGAATACCCATTTTATAACAAACAGAAAAGGGAGCTTTACAGCCAGATGGGTATAAAGATATGAAGACAGTAATTACATACGGAACATTCGATTTATTTCATCAGGGACATTATAATCTTTTAAAAAGAGCAAAAGAGTTGGGTGATTACTTAATAGTTGGCGTTACAACTGAGCATTTTGACGAAGCAAGGGGTAAGGTCAATGTTGTTGACCCTATAATTGAGCGTATAGAGAATGTCAAAAAGACAGGTTTTGCCGACATGATTATTGTTGAAGATCATGATGGGCAGAAAATTGAAGATATTCAAAAATATGGTGCGGATATATTTACTGTTGGTTCAGACTGGGTAGGAACATTTGATTATCTTAATGCCTTTTGTAAAGTAGTCTATCTTGAGAGAACGCCCAATATTTCTTCAACATTTCTTAGAAAAAAACAGTTTAAAATTGTAAGAATTGGCATAGTAGGTACGGGGAGAATCGCACCAAGATTTATATCGGAATCAAAATATGTAAGTGGACTTACGATAGAATGTGCTTACAATCCGGTAGAGGAGAGTGCAAAGAGATTTGAAAAACGCGAGAAAATAAAGTGCTATACAGGCGATTATGAAGAATTTCTTGAAAATGTAGATGCCGTGTATATAGCTTCACCTAATGAAACGCATTTTGAATATGCAAAAAAAGCTATAGAAGCAGGAAAACATGTGCTTTCGGAAAAACCGCTCTCATTTACCAAAAAAGAGAGTGAAGTATTGTATACAAGTGCGAAGGAAAAAGGCGTTGTTCTCATGGAAGCTGTAAAAGCAGCATATTGTCCGGGATTCCAGCAGCTTATCAATGTCGCAAAAAGTGGAAAAATCGGGGATATAGTTGACGTTGAAGCATCATTTACAAGACTTGCAGACCCGCTTTCAAGAGAACGTACAGATGCAGAATATGGTGGTGCATTTCTGGAGTTTGGACCAAGTGTGCTTGTGCCGGTAATTAAGTTGATGGGAAAAGATTACACATCAGTTACTTTTGACAGTATATATGATGGCAATGGAGTTGACCTGTATACAAAGGCTGATATACGCTATGACAACGGATTTGCAACAGTGAAGACAGGCGTTGGCGTAAAAACAGAAGGACAGCTTGTTGTTTCAGGAACAAAAGGATATATAATTGCACAATCTCCGTGGTGGCTTATGAAAAAATTTGATGTAAGATATGAGGATTCATTAAAGATTGAGCATTTTGAGCCTAGATTCCAGGGAGACGGTCTGAGATATGAAATAAGTGATTTTGTTTCCAAGATAAATGGGACAGATAAGAAGGATTATAAGCTTACAGCAGGAGAATCAATTATAATGTCTGAATTTGTTGAAAAATTCATGGAGCAGAAGAAAAACAGAAAAAATGGATGATTTTTAGACAGCGGAAAGGGTAAGATAAGTGAAGTCAGGGATTAAGTATGTTGACGGAATGGACTTGAGAGGTGTAATTAAAGCCGGATTAGAGGATTTTGAACTGGATTATACTGGTTGTAAAAGTGCAGATATGATTCTTGAAAATGGTGGAAATATTGACGGAATTGCAATCAGTCTGTGTGATTTTACAGATAAAGGATTTTTAAAAGAAAATGCTTCGCAGATATTTAGGGATGCAATGTCTGTTGCAGACAGATACAATGCATATATTGTTATTGATACAGAAAATGTGAAAAAAGCGTCTGTGCTGGAACAGATTATTGATGAATGTGTCAATGAAATTGCTGCATCAGATGTTAATATTTTTATAGAAAATGGTTATACGAATGATAATGGCAGATTCTATCATAATGATTATTCTGAAGGTTCAAGGCTTGTGGAACTTACAGATAAACTTAATTTGCTTGCAGGCTGTGATAAATTTGGAATCTGTATCAATGTTGGACATGCTAATCTTCTTGGTATAAACGTGAGGGATATGGTTAGAGTATGCGGTAAAAAGACCGGTATAATGCATATTAACGATAACGACGGAAAAGGCGATTATCATCAGATGCCATATACATTTACGACAGGAAGAGGACTGCTTTCAACAGACTGGGGCAATATAATAGGCGATTTGTCAAGAACAGGATTTGACGGAAGATTTGTATTTAATGTTGAAGGCACATTTAAAAGAACACCGGCAAAGCTTCATAAATCAATGGCAGAACTTCTTGAAGCAATGTATGAAGAGTGGATAGAGAGCTGTTTTAAGACTGAAGAATATCTCGCGGATGACGGAAAGAAAATTATTCTTTTCGGGGCAGGAAGAATGGCACTTAATTATATGCAGAACTGGGGAGATAAGTATCCACCTGCATTTCTTGTTGACAATAATTCTGAAATCCAGGGTCAGGAAAGATGGGGAATACCTGTGAAATCGCCTGATGAAATCCTTAATGTTCCGGAAAGTGAGCGAAATGTGTGGATTTGCAATATGTATTATGATGCTATCGGTGCACAGCTTGACAGCATGGGCGTCGAATACAGATGTTATTGGGACCATTATTATATGTAGTAAGTTGTGAGGTGAAAAATGCTTAAAGTAGGAGTACAGACCAAAGGAATCCTTCCTGATATGCCGGTAGATAAAGGCTTTCAGTTTATTAAAGATGCCGGATTTGAAAAAGTTGACCTGAGTATAGATACATTTTTGAAAAATTCAGATTTATACGCCGGTAATGTTAATAGATTTTTTGATGCTTCAGTAGAAGATTTGCTTGTATATTTCAATGATTACAGGATTGCAATGGAAAAGGCGGGGATTAGTCCGTCACAGATGCACGCACCTTATCCGGTAAATGTTCTTGGAAGAGGAAAACAGAATGAATATATGCAGGGGAATGTAATACCTAAAAATATATTGATAGCGGAATTTTTAGGTGTTCCGTGGATGGTTGTTCATCCGTTTAAAATGCAGTATGTGTATGGAAAAGATGTTGAACGTGCGAAAAATATTGAGTATTTTAAGATGCTCATTCCACTGTTAAAGCAGTGCAATGTCGGAATCTGCTTTGAAAATCTTTATGAGGGTATCGGACAGAGACTTGTTGAGGGTGTGTGTGCTGACCCTGATGATGCCATATGGTATCTTGATACGTTAAATGATTATGCGGGAGAGGAATTATTCGGGTTCTGTCTTGATACGGGACATCTCCAGCTTGTAAAAAGAGATCCATATGAATTCATAACAAAACTTGGCAGCAGGCTGAAAGTTCTTCATATTCATGAAAATGATGCTATTGGTGATTTACATCAGATGCCATATACATTTGGCACGAATGAATCAGAAGGCCAGGTGTGGGACAGAATTTATAAAGGTCTAAAAGATATTAAATTTGATGGAACGCTCAGCTTTGAGACATTTCCTACAATGAACAGTTTTCCGAAGGGAATGTCTGCAAGTGTTTTAAAAACAATATGTTCTATTGGAGAATATATGGCTGAAAGAATAGAAAATGAAGGCTAGAGGTCTTGAAGCGGAAAGGCAGTAGAAACTTATGAGAATCGGAATAATCGGAACAGGAAGAATTGCGTCAAGGTTTGCAGATACGGCATTTGCCGGGATTGAAAGTGCATATGTAAGCTGTGTATATAATCCAAAGGCTGCAAGTGCAGAAAAATTTGCAATACAGCACAGAATAGAAAATTATACAGATAATCTTGAAGAAATTGCTATACTTGCAGATGCAATATATATTGCTTCGCCGCATGAGACACATTATCAATATGCAAAATATTTTCTGAATAATAAAAAACATGTGCTATGTGAGAAACCGGCAGCACTTTCAAAAACTCAGGCAGAAGAATTGTATACACTTGCAAAGGAAAATAAGCTGGTATTCATGGAAGCAGTAAAGACAGCTTATTGTCCGGGATTCCATGCAATGATGGCAGCTGCAAAGAGTGGAAAAATAGGAAGAATCATAGATGTTGAGGCGGCATTTTCCAGACTTACTCCTGTTAATACGAGAGAATATATGGCACAGGATTACAACGGAAGTTTCCTTGAGTTTGGTAGTTATGTATGTATGCCGGTGTTTGAACTTCTAGGATGCGATTATGATGACGTAAGATTCCATTCAATGCGGGCTGTAAACGGTGTTGATGCATATACAAAGGCAGTTTTTTCATTTGGCGGTAAATCTGCTGAAGTAAAGACAGGGCTTGGTGTAAAGACAGAAGGCCAGCTTATCATATCGGGAACAAACGGATATATTCTTGCCAAGTCACCATGGTGGCTTACAAAAGAATTTGAGGTCAGATATGAAGATGCGAACAAAAGAGAGGTATATAAATATTCATATGATGGTAGCGGATTACAATATGAGTTGAAAGCATTTATAAATAATGTAAACAATATAAATAAGATAAATGAATCTGACGATTCAGACAGCCAGTGCCGGAAGGTATCAATATGGACGGGTACAAAAGTCTGCACAAACCGTGAAATTTCAATAGCAACAGCAGATGTTATGGAAAAATTCATCGAGTGGAACAGACCACAGGTCCAAGAAAAACAGAAAGAATTGTTTGGCAAAGATATAAAAAAACCAAGAGTGTGGGCACACAGGGGCTGCTGCACGCTTTATCCTGAAAATACGCTCGAAAGCTTCAAGGCGGCTGCCAGGCTTAAAGGAATTACAGGTATTGAGCTGGATATACAGTTTAGTAGGGATAAGAAAATAGTTGTATTTCATGATGAAAATGCAAGACGTGTTACGGGAATTGACAAAGATATAAAAGATTGTACACTTGATGAACTCAAAAGTTTCAAGATAACATCAAATGACGGCAGGTATGCACAGATTCCAACTTTGACGGAGGTTCTCGAACTTTTAAAACCATATTGTGAAAACAACGGACTGTTAATTAATATAGAATTAAAAACGAGCAAAGTACGCTATGAGGGAATAGAGGATGATGCTTATAAACTGGTAAAATCATATGGAATGGAAAAATATATTGTATGGTCTTCATTTCTGGCAGATTCGGTATCCTGCATCAAAAAGATAGATAAAGATGCAAAAACCGGAGTTTTAGCTGGCTCGTTAGAAGATTGTATAGCAATGGCACAAAAGACAGGTGCAGAAGCACTTCATCCATATATAGGCGGACTTGTGTTTGAACTGCCCGAACATATGAAAGGCATGCCTGTGCGTGCATGGAATGGTGAAGAACCGTTCTTTAAGGATGGAAGATCGCTGAAAGAACCTGACCTTAATAAATACAGGTTTTATGGGGCTACAGATATATTTACAAATATGCCTGAGAGGTATCTTGATGAATGGTGATTTTTTTAAAGAGGAAGTGCGTGAAGACTTTTATATCAGTGCAGAGATGAAAAGAGTCTGGGCGGTTGAAATGAAAGTCCTTTCGTTTGTTATAAGTGTTTGCAAAAAATATGACATACCCTATTTTGCGGATTATGGGACACTCCTTGGGACAGTAAGACATAAAGGCTTCATACCATGGGATGATGACATTGACATATGCCTTAAACGTTCGGATTATATGCACCTTATTGAAGCATTTAAGAAAGAAAATAATACAGATTATGTATATAATGGATTTTATTTTTCAGATACAAGCGGTCAGCCGTTTATGAGTGTGTCTGATTATACAGGAGTTCCAATACCGGCTTCGGTGCAGGAAAAGTTCTTTGGATGTCCGTATGTTGCAGGAATCGATATTTATCCGCTGGATTATGTGCCGAGAGATTCAGAGCTTGCTGAGCTTCAGCTTAATATGTATGTTGCTTTGTACGATATTGCTATAAGATTTTATGAGATTTCCAGGCAGGAATTGGAAGATAATTTAGGGCAGATTGAGCAGATTTATAACGTAAAATTTGTTCGTGATAATACTTTAAGAGGTCAGATATGGCGGCTTGCAGACAGTATCGCAGCCATGTTTACCGAAGAAGAAAGCGATAAACTTACATTTCTTGCACGTAATGCACAGGGCGATGTCGGATTTGGATATAACAAAGAATGGTATGATTCATCGGTGGATATGAAGTTTGAGGATATGGATATAGCAGTTCCGTGTGGACATGACGATATTCTTACAATGCTTTACGGTGACTATAAAGTTCCTGTCTGTAACACAAGTTCGCATAACTATCCGTTCTATGCGAAGCAGAAAGAGTTTTTGCTTGAGAATGGGTATGAGGTATGAAAATAATTTATATATGAGGGAAAAAGATGATTATCCAGGAAGGCCTTGAAAAAATAATAGATTATGATTCTTTGACAGTTGAAGAGAAAGAAGATATATCGCTGTTCTTTGAACATTACGGAAGCGACAAAATTATAGAAGTAGATAAAAATACATATTATACATATAAATCTTATATTACTGAAAATAAACCTGTTGATATACATGTAACCTATAATCAGGATATGTTTCTGGCATCAATAAATATAATCGTAAAATATGGTTATGCAGTGGCTGATGATATAAGTGGCAATCATGTATGTGTATTAAGTTATATGGGAAGTACATATAATCACAGATATGTATATTCAGGTGGGGCAGATTTAAGTTTTATTAATCAGTATGATTGCATATTTTTGTATGATTGCAATGAGTTTTCGGTTGAATTATGTCAGTCTGCATTGAAGCTGTGGAGCGGTAAGCGGCTTATACTGGTTGGTGAAAACTGGGAGGGATTAATACCGATGCTTCCGGAATTACAGGCAGAGTGCTGGTATGAACCGATACTTACAGATGAAAGATTCAACGAGCTGTCATATGGAATGAAGAGCCTTAGAGTTATATTCGGAATGCCGCATGCAGAACCTATGGACAGATATAATGAAGGAATTATGTATTATGATGAGATAATGTCTTTTATATTTATGTTTGCAGATTACAGACAACTTGGCGAATTGAATTCTGATAAGAATTTTCTGGTGATTGACGGATATTATGACAATCTTGGTCTTTTTGTTATACAGTCTAAAATTGAAACAGTTGCACGTTACGCAAAAAGTAAAGGATTTATACCGGTAATAAATCTCCAGATGGCCGGAACCAGCTTTTATCAGAATAACAGTGATGATGATATCTGGAGCAAATTTTACGAGCAGCCGGAAGGCTATACATTGGATGAAGTATACAAAAGTAAAAATGTGTATTTTGTAACACCGTTTTATAACGGAAGTGTCCAAAGCACTCTTATGGAGCGTATGGCAGGAAATACACAGCTTTCATGGGTAAACGGCGTATATAATACAAGAGTAAAGAAATATATTCAGGAGAGACTGGAAAAATATCTTCCTGCTCCATCAAAAACACTTGGCGTACTGGCACGCGGAACAGATTATGTTAATACACATCTTCACAATCATCCTATTCATGCGTCAAAAGAAATGCTCTGTGAAAAAATAAATGAGATGTTTAATAATGATAAAACATTAGAATATATATATTGCAACAGAAGATGCCGGGTACTGTGAATATTTTAAAGGAATATATAAGGATAAAGTCTCATTTACAGACCAGGAGCGTTTTCAGACAAAAGAAAATGAACTTCTTGCAGATTATCATAGAAATGAAAAAATCAAAAGGGATGGCTTCTTTCTTGGAGCAGAGTACATAGCGTCAATATATCTTCTGGCACATTGTAAATCTTTATTAGCATCAGGCGGCTGTGGAGGGCTTGATGAGGCACGGAAAGAAAATGGTGGAAAATATAAGGATGTGTATGTGTTTAATCTTGGAGTGAATGAGTAGAATATAATTGCATCAATGACTTATTACTGGTGAAAGTGTTTCTGTAAATACAGATAAGTTCCAGAATGATATGACAACACTTGAGAGTGCTGATGATGTGCTTACGCTTCTTGTGCATCTGGGATATCTTACGTATGATTTTTATAAGCATATTGTTTGGATTCCAAATCAGGAGGTGCAGAAGGAGTTTATTAAATATTTAGATGCGAGCAAATAAAAAACAAAGGTTAAGAAAATAGAAAATAAGCCGATATATTAAATATAATTAGGAATTATAGTGTAATAAATATTTAGTTGTAATTTATTACCGGTGTGCGAATGGAGTCGCTTGAATAATATATCGGAGAATCGTAGCAATATAGCGATTGGTGTATAAGCCCTGCATTTGTATGCAGGGCTTTAATTTTTGCGTTTGAAAATGAAATTATTTTCAATTATCGACTCATGGATACCTATTGTGGACGACATATTCCCACAAACAGAAAAACTGTGAAAAAGGCTGTGGATATTTTCCATCGAACCTAAAAACAGCGAGGAAATTCAGCGTATCCAGACGAGCCATGTTGAGACGGTAGTACTGCTTTCCCACAAAAAGCCCGACAGTCATATCAACGTAAAAGTCGAGTTTGGCGAGGGCGAGGGCAAAGTTCCTTTAAAGGCAATCTCTGAAAGGGCAGAAGCCTATAAGCCGAAAGAGCGAGTTACCTATAAAATGATAAAGGAGTACATAGAAGCGAAGTATGGATTCAAAGTACATACCGCATATATCGCAGAGGTTAAGAGAGATTTAGGTTTGCCGATGTATGATGCTCCTAATGCAGTAGAAGAATTGAAACATCCCAGAAAACATCCGACAGTGGAAAAAGTGGAAGCGATAAGGGACGCGTTGAAATATTTTAAGACCATATAATGAAATGAGCAATACTATAAGATAATCAAGAATAAGTCTCTATTTGGAAATAAGATATAGTCTGTTTTTGTAGATAAAAATTTGGGGATGATAGAAAGGAAAATCGTTTGATATGAATAAAAAATTTCAAATATTTATTAGTTCGACATTTGAGGATTTAAAGGAAGAACGTTCTAAAGTGGTGGCTACTATATTAAAGTCAAATCATTTTCCTATTGGGATGGAAATGTTTAGTGCTGATAATATAGAACAATGGGAGCAGATAAAAAGAACGATTGATAGTTCTGATTATTATATTTTGATAATAAAGCGTAGATATGGTTCTATGACTAAAGAAGGGATTAGCTATACTGAAAAAGAATATAACTATGCCCAAGAAAAGAAAATTCCTATATTAGCGTTTATTGTTGGTGCAAATGCGGTTATAACAAACAAGGACTTAGAAGACAATCCTACAAAAATGAAATTGTTAAATAAATTTACGGAGCGAGTAAAAGCAAGTAATCCATGTGATTTTTGGAATAATGCTGATGAACTGTGCACACAAATAAATCAAGCATTGCAAAAACAATTCGACACAAATGAGAGAATAGGGTGGGTAAAAAGCAATACAGCGGGAAAAGATGTAAATATTGAAAAGGTTAATGAAGAAACTGTTTTGCAAATGAAAAGAAATGCGGAGTATGAAATTGTAAGGAGGAATGAAGACATACGATTGGCATATGATTTTGTGGATAACATTAATGAAAAAATAATTCATAGTGTAAAAAAGCAAACATATATAGATAATTTTAATCGTGAAATAATTTTGGAGATTATGGGAAATGATTTAAAAGTCTCAATAACAACCAGGATAGAATACTTGAATGTTAAAAATGGTGTTAATTATTATTCAGTAAATCCGAGATTTGAAAATTTTGAACAAGCGCAAACATATAAACACGAGGAATTTACTATTAATAGAAAAGATTATTCTAAAGAAATAATTTCATCGATTGAGTGTACAAATGAAAACAGGCAATTTCCATATATTATAAAAAATCAAATGCCTTTAATATATGAAGATAATATTGTAGTTGTTCACAAAACATCTCATATTGTTCCAATTAATCAGTTTTTTCATGTTTATCAATTGGTTTTTCCTTGTAGGAGTTTTTTGACTACTATTTTAATAAAAAATAATCAAGATAATCAATATAGATTAAGAACAGGAACATTTTCTTCGTTTAATGTCCATACTTATGAAAAATATACATCAGAATATCATAAAGATGATGTAAATACTATAACAATAGGAAAATGGTCTTTGCCTGGTTCAGGATATACAATTGCGTTACAGGATATTGGGAAATAAAGATAAGTCATCAAATATCGGAATCTATAATGTGTGATATAAAGAAGCAAAATATGATAAGTTGTCTTTTGACGATGAAACACTATACTATATAAAATATAGAATATCTTTTGAAATTTGTGGGACAAGGGATGCACGAGCAGTATTCATGCTGTAGGAATATTGCTTATATTTCCGTGATTTTGTGGGGATATGTTTTAATTTGATACTCATGTTGAGACTTGTGTGTTGCTACAAAGACAATCGCTGAAACAGACAGCGACGGGACAACTCACTACCTCACAAAATTAGCGGTCGCATACAAGGTATCTGGCGACA
>ERZ824600.3531-NODE-3531-length-14846-cov-3.229396_pt1 | contig 14846 bp, 12 predicted proteins | sample MGYA00519933_ERZ824600 | MGnify/ENA primary metagenome ERZ824600 (study PRJEB31778, sample SAMEA3449178) | human gut metagenome | biome: human gut; feature: human-associated habitat; material: faeces | place: United Kingdom | collected 2010/2012 ... | reverse complement strand
TCGGGCATGGCTGCGGAGGTGGACACGGACGGCGTATTCGCCCCGGCGGAACACGGGAGCCGTGGAAGAGTGCGCACTGAAAGATCTGCCCCTCTGCGGCGTTGTTGTCGGCGTTCAGCGGTCGCTTTGAAAAAACGAGGAAACACGGCCGGGATCTGCGGTTTTTTCATGGAATCCTAATGCTCTTCCGTTGTATTGACAACGAAAAGATGTATATTACCTGTCAGAAACCAAACAGGAGACCGTCATGAAAAACATTTTTTCCGTGACCGCCGCGGCGGCCGTCTTGTTCACCCTCGCCGCCTGCACGACGACCACAACCGAAAACACCGCATCGCCGGCCCGAAGCACCGTTCAGACTGTACAGATTCCGGAACAGGAACTGCGGACCATCGCCACAGCCTATGCACAGGATGTCATCGGCGGACTGGAGAAGGGTGACTACCCGCTCTTTATCAGACACTACGCTTCCGAATACGCCAAAACGATGAATCCGGAAAAATTCGCTCCGATGGCGAAAGCCTTCCAGGAGCGGAACGGGAAGCTGGAAAACCTGGATTATCTCGGCACGCTGAATCAGGGAGCCTTCAAACTGGTTGTCTGGAAGGCCCGCTTTGCCAGAACAAAGGCTCTGGAAGAGGAGCTCAAACGCGGAGGACGCAATCCGGCGGAACTGCCACTTCCGGATGTGCTGATCCGCCTGCTGGTCGGAAATGTCGACGGACAGTGGAAAATCTTTGCCATCTTTATGAATTGAAGGAGGCGGGCATGAAGGTGTTTCAATGGATTTTGACGGGGATGTGCCTTCTCTCCGTATGGACCGCCGGAGCAGCGGATATTCTCTGTACGACTCTGCCGATCACCGCGCTGACCAATGCGGTTGTCAAGGGTGTTCCGGGATTCCATGTGACACAGATGCTCTCCTCGACGCTCGGCTGTCCGCACGACTATGCGCTGACTCCGCAGGATATGAAAAAACTGGCGCAGGCGGATGTGATCGTCATCAACGGACTCGGGATGGAGGATTTTCTGACCGGAGCTCTGCCGCGCGTCAACCGGAAGGCTCTGCTGATCGACTCCTCAAAAGGAGCGAAATGCGTTCTGCACAGCCGGGAACACCGGAGAGCCGCCTGTCCGGACCCCGCGCACCATCATCATGGACACAATCACGGAACGGTGTGGAACGAGCATCTGTTCTCCTCGCCGGGAACTGCGGCGGAAGTCGTCACACGGATCGCGGAGGAGCTGGCACGCGCCTATCCGCAGAACGCGGATCAGTTCCGGACAAATGCAAGACGTTATGCGGAGGAGCTGCTCCGTCTCGACCGGGAATACCGGGAATTCGGGAAAACGATTGCTCCGGAACGCTGCGGCATTGCCGTTCAGCATGGAGTGTTCGATTATCTGGCGGCGGCAACCGGGTTGCGGGTGACGGATTATCTGCAGGCGCACGCCGGAAGTGAACCCTCCGCGGCGGAGATCCGGGCGATGATCGCCAGACTCAAACAGCAGAAGGTCGCACTGATTCTTGCGGAAAAGAACTATCCGTCAAGAGTGACGGATCTTGTTTCGCGGGAAACGGGGATCCCGGTGGTGGTGCTCTCGGTCTATCCGGAAAACCAGTCGGCGAAGCCGGAGGATTTTCTGGAGGTTTTCCGAACCAATTTGAAGCATTTGAAAGCGTTTTACGCAAAATGACCCACACGCCTTGTCCGGGCTGCGCCCACTCCGTCAGTTTTGATCATGTTTCCGTCGAAAGTGACGGAGTTCCGATTCTGTCGGACATCTGCGCGTCGATTCCGCGGGGAGGGTGCACGGCGATTGTCGGACCGAACGGAGCGGGAAAAACCACGCTGGTGCTGACACTGCTGAACGAAATCCCGTTCACCGGGACAATCCGTTTTCACGGGTACGATTCGGATCGTCCGCGCTTCGGCTATGTTCCGCAGACCCTTCAGTTCGACCGGGGAATGCCGCTGACGGTTCTCGAATTCATGGCGGCCTTCCATCAGAAACGTCCGCTCTGTTTCGGAATCCGGAAGTCTCTTCGGTACGAACTGACGGAACTGCTGGAAAAGACGGCCTGCGCCCATCTGGTGGATCGTCCGCTCGGCGCACTTTCGGGCGGAGAACTGCAGCGGGTGATGCTCTCCTCCGCGCTCTCTCAGAATCCCGAACAGCTGATCCTTGACGAACCGGCGTCCGGCATTGATTTCAAGGGAGGCGAGGTCTGCTGCGAACTGCTGGACCGCTTCCGCCGCGAACGGAACTTCACCCAGCTGATGATTACCCACGATCTTTCCACGGTTCTCGCCCACGCGACACACGTGATCTGCCTGAACAAGCGGATTGTCGCGGAAGGGGATCCGAAGACGATTCTGACCCCGGAGGTCCTTGCGGAAACGTTCGGCCCCCATAAAGGCATCCCTGCGCCCGGAATGATTCCGCAGGATATCGCAGAGGCCGGATCCTGCTCCTGCGGATGCGGAAAAGAAAAAGAAAGAGGATGAAAAAGGAAAATGGAACTTGAGATCGTTTCCTTCTTCTGCGACTGGATCGGAAAGCTGATGCCGCTGGAGTGCATGCAGATGCGTTTTATGCAGACCGCGATGCTCGGACTGATCCTGATCGCTCCGATGGCGGCACTTGCCGGAACCCAGGTGGTGAATTTCCGGATGGCGTTTTTCTCCGACGCGATCGGGCACTCGGCGTTTGCGGGGGTTGCGTTCGGGCTGCTGTTCGCTGTTTCGCCCGGAATCACGATGCCGCTTCTTGCGCTGATTGTCGGAATCGGAATCATGGCGGTCAAACAGAGAAGCGGACTGTCGACGGATACGATTATCGGGGTGTTCTTTTCCGCAGTGGTGGCGGCGGGTCTGGCGGTGGTCAGCCGCTATCCGCAGGCCGCACGCGATATGCAGATGTTCCTTTACGGGGACATTCTGACGATCAGCGACACCGATATCGCAGTAATGGTTCTGCTGCTGATTGTTTTTCTCCTCTTCCAGGCATTTTCGTTCAACAAGCTGATCTGCATCGGGTTGAACCTTCAGCTGGCAAAGGCGCACAGGATCCGGACGGCGTTTTATCAGTATCTGTTTGCCGCACTTCTTTCGCTGGTGGTGATTCTCTCGGTCAAGGCGGTCGGAGTACTGCTGGTGACGGCAATGCTGATCACGCCGGCGGCCGCGGCAAGAAATCTGGCCTCCTCCTACGGGAAAATGGTGTGGATCGCGATTCTGATCAGTCTGTTTTCCGCGATTGCCGGGCTGCTTCTCTCCGCGCAGGAGTGGATGCGGACGGCGGCCGGAGCGACAATCGTGCTCTGTTCCTGCGTGTTCTTCTGCCTCAGTCTTCTGTTCCGCCGCCGGACCCGTTCCTGATCCGCGCGGGCGAAGAGCTCTGTTTCCGGAGGAGAGCCGCAAACGCGCCGTCATGCTGCCCGGAAGGGGTCAGACGGCGCTGAGAGACCAGGCTGCACTCCGGATGGGCGGAGAGAAAACGTTCGATCTGAAGATGATCCTCTTCCTTCTCGATGCTGCAGGTGGAATAGAGGAGGTGCCCGCCCGGACGAACCAGATGGATCTGTGCTTCCAGAATCCGCTTCTGCAGCTCCACAATCTCGCGCAGCCGTGCGGGAGAGAATCGCCAGAGCACATCGGGCCGGCGGCGCGGAACCCCGGTGTTGGAGCAGGGGACATCCAGAAAGACCAGATCAAAGGATTCCGCGGCAAACGGCGGATGAAGCGCGTCGGCCTCCACCACACGGATTTCGGGAAGATGAAGGCGGTCCAGATTGGCTCTCATGTTTTCGATCCGGGAAGAGGAGCGGTCGGCGGCGATCCATTCCGCTTCGCCGCGGCAGGCGTCCCGGAGCATGGCGGTTTTGCCGCCGGGGGCGGCACAGCTGTCCAGAACCCGTCCCCGGATCACCGGACGGCAGAGGGAGATGCTCATCGCCGTCGCCGGATCCTGAATGTAGATTTTCCCGTCAGAAAAGGCGGGTGACGAAAAAAGACGGTCCGGTGACGGACACTCATAAAACGAAAATCCTTCTGTAAAATCGAAAGTGACGGGGCGACAATCCGTCAAATCTTCCGGCAGAGCGTCCATTCGCAGACGGAATGTCAGCGGCGGATTGGCCCCACATGCGGCGATCGCCTGCTCCGCTTCCGCCCCGCCCAGTTCCTGAATCCAGCGGCGGCGGAGCTCCGGCGGAAAAGACGGAGGAAAGGGACCGTTTCCCGCCGCACGAAGACAGGATCGCAGAACCGCATTCATAAATCCGGCGGCCCTCCGGTGTTTCCGGGAGCGCTTCACGATCTCCACCGCGATATTGACGGCCGACTCTCCCGCAATCGCCGACTGGAACAGCGCCTGAGTCAGGGCACAGAGCGCAATACACTTCAATTCCGGCTTGATCCCGCGCGAGACCGAACCCATCAGCAGGGTGTCGAGAAACTCCTTGTGACGGAAATATTCAAACAGAATCGACGATGCCGCACGCGCCGCTCCCGGCTCTTTCTTTCGGATCTGTTCGACACAGTCATCCAGCGTCATACCGTTTCCGTTCCACTCCCGGAGAGCGGAAGCGGCGGCAGAGAGGATCTTTTCCGATGATCCGTTTCCTTCGTATTTCATTCCTCATCTCCCTGCTGGATTTTCCGGTTGAGTCCGGCATCCGCCTGCGCGGTCCGGAACAGCTCCCAGTTGACAAACGCCGCCGCAAGAGCACAGAACAGAAGCAGTCCGCAGACGGCGATGAACACATCTCCGAACCGGGCATAGAACGTCGGCTCCGGATTGACCGGAACCGGGACGCGGAAAACCTTCACGCCCCGCTCCGGACGGCCGAACGACAGCGTGTCCAGCAGATCCCCGCGCGGCGAAACAAGCGCCGAATAGTTGGAATTCCCGCTCCGCAGCAGCGGAAGACGCATCTCCAGCGCCCGGAACAGCCCGTTTGCAAAATGCTGATCAGATTCCCAGCTTGTCGGATACCATGCGTCATTTGCGAGGATCAGCAGCAGATTCGCCCCGTTCACCGCGTGTCCGCGGGAAAGAAACGGAAACACCGACTCAAAGCAGATCGACACCCCCGCCCGGACTCCGGGCAGAACCTCCAGCGGATTGCATCGTCCCCCCGACGAAAGATTCCGTCCCATCCCGATCATCTCGTTCAGCTGCGGGAACTCTTCCCCGAACGGCACATACTCCCCGAACGGCACCCGGTGGTACTTGTAAAAGAAATCCCGGACCGCTCCGCCCGGCTCCGTAATCAGAAGCGCCGCATTGTAGACCTCGTACTCCTCCGGCGAATTCCCGGGAACTTGAAAATCAATGCTTCCGACCAGAAACGGCACGCCGTACTTCCGCAGCAGACGGCCGATCTCATCACGGTATCTCTGCGACAGCTCCGCGCCCCCCCGGTACGCATACGGGACCGCCGTCTCCGGCCAGACGATCAGCTCCAGCTTCCGGTTCGGCGCATCCCCCACCGGAACCAGATTCCTCATCTTCGCATCCCGCTCCAGCAGCTCCTCCGAAAGTTTCACGCAGACCTCCAGCGCCTCCTTCGCCTCCGCATACCCCGCATTGCGCCGCTGGGAAAGATCCGGCTGCACCACGCCGACATTCACATACCGCACCGCCTCCCCCGTCAGACGATGACTCCGCATTTCGTGCAGCCCCAGCACATAGCACGCCAGCAGAAGCACAAACGCCACCCCCAGCGGATACGGTCTGCGATAGACCCGCACAATCAGCGACCGCCTCAGGGAAATCAGCGCAAGCCCCAGCCCCACATTGACCAGCACCACCAGAAAACTGACCCCGAACACCCCCGTATATTCACAGATCTGAATCAGCGGCAGATTTCTCCACTGCGACGTCGCCAGATAATTCCACGGCAGTCCGGTCATGATCCATCCGCGCAGCCACTCCAGCACGCACCAGCACGCCGCGTTCCCGAAAACAAAAACGATCCCTGTCCCCACCCCCTCGAACGGCAGCTTCCCGGCGCAGAACTCAAATCCTTTCAGCCGGTCCGACGGCGAATACGCCAGATTCCGCCAGAGAAACTGAAAACACGCCGCCCACACCGCCGGAAACAGCGCAAGCACAAACGAAAGCACAAACGGGATCGGCAGCGCAATCTCCCGCAGCCAGAAGAAACCGCACAGACTCCAGAAATACCCCCACACCAGTCCGCGGAGGAAAGCCCCTCCCGCCGAACAGCTCCGGCAGAGAAACACCATCGGCAGCAGCGCAATCCACGCCAGAAGACTCCAGTCCGCCGCCGGAAACATCAGCGAGCAGACCGCTCCGCAGAGCGCCAGAAACAAATACTCGCTTGCCGTCCCGAGCCGTGTTGCGAAAAAGGGATGCGGACCCTCCCGCTTCAGAACATTCATCACATTTCCCCGTTTGATCGTTGGAATAATATGCGCCCCGCGGAAAATTTTTCAAGTCCGGATGGAAATTTTCCGGTTCCGGCGGAGTGTCAGAGATCGTGCTGCAGAATCTCCTTCAGGTAGCGTCCGGTATGGGAGCGCTTCACTTTGGCGACCTGCTCCGGAGTGCCTGCGGCAACGATTTCGCCGCCGGCATCTCCGCCCTCCGGCCCGATGTCGATAATGTAATCCGCCATCTTGATGACATCCAGATTGTGTTCAATCACAAGGATCGTGTTGCCTTTGTCGCGCAGGCGGATCAGCACATCGAGAAGCTGTTTGATGTCCTCCAGATGCAGTCCGGTCGTCGGCTCGTCCAGAATGTAGATGGTATGTCCGCGGGATTGCCGGGCAAGTTCGGTTGCCAGTTTCACGCGCTGCGCCTCGCCGCCGGAGAGCGTGGTCGCCGGCTGGCCGAGCGTCAGATAGCCCAGCCCGACCTCCTGAAGAGTCTTGAGTTTCCGGTAGAGACGCGGAATCGCGGAAAAGAAATCGACCGCCTCGTCCACCGTCATATCCAGAATTTCCGCAATGTTGCGCTGTTTGTAGTGAACGGAAAGAGTCTCCTTGTTGAAACGCTGGCCGTGACAGGCGGAGCAGGTCACATAGATATCGGGGAGGAACTGCATTTCGATTTTTTTGATTCCGTCGCCCTGGCACTCCTCGCAGCGTCCGCCTTTCACGTTGAAGCTGAAGCGTCCGGGTCCGAACCCGCGCATTTTCGATTCCGGAAGCGATGCAAACAGCGTGCGGATCATCCCGAACGCCTCGGTATAGGTCGCCGGGTTCGAACGGGGGGTCCGCCCGATCGGACTCTGGTCGATGACGATCGCCTTGTCCACATTCTCCAGCCCGAGGATCCGTTTGTGTGCGCCCGGCACAGCCGCGTCCGCCATCTTGAACTTCTGCTCCAGCGCCGCGCGCAGAACACCGTTCACCAGCGAGCTCTTGCCCGAACCGGACACGCCCGTGACGCAGGTCAGCACGCCCAGCGGGAAGCGGCAGTCGATGCCGCGCAGGTTGTTGGTGGTCACGTTGTGCAGGGTCAGCCAGCCCTGGGGCTCGCGCCGCTCGTCGGGCAGGCTGATGCTGGCGTCGCCGCGCAGATAGCGGGCCGTGAGGGTATCGGCGCGCAGCAGTTGGGGCACGCTGCCCTGGAACATGATCTCGCCGCCCTGGGAGCCGGAACCGGGCCCCAGTTCGATGACCGTGTCGGCCGCGCAGATGGTGGCCTCGTCATGTTCCACCACCAGCACGGTATTGCCGCGCCGCTGCAGGGAACGCAGGGTGCCCAGCAGGCGCTCGTTGTCGCGCGGGTGCAGGCCGATGGAAGGTTCGTCCAGCACGTAGGTCACGCCCACCAGGCCGGAGCCCAGCTGGGAGGCCAGACGGATGCGCTGGGCCTCGCCGCCGGAAAGGGTGGCCATGGCCCGGCCCAGGGAAAGATATTCCAGGCCCACGTTGCGCATGAAGGACAGACGGTGGGTCAGCTCCTTGAGCAGGGGCTCGGCCACCAGGGCGTGGCGGCCGTCGAAGTGGCGTTCTTCCAGCCATCGCAGGGCCCGCTCCACGGAAAGGGAGCAGAACTGGGCGATGTTCAGGTCGTCCACGCGCACGGCCAGGGCCTCGGGCTTGAGGCGGGCGCCGTGGCAGTCCGGGCAGTCCGTGGACTGGCGGAAGCGGGCCAGGATCTCGCGCCAGGCCTCGCCGTACTGCATGCCTTTTTCCAGCAGCGGGATGACGCCGGGCCAGCGCTCCTCGCTGACCTTCACCTCGGCGGCGCGTCCGGCAAAAAGTTCGCTCTGGTAGTCGCCCGTGGCGTCCATGGCCACGTTGCCGCCCATCCAGTTGCGGCGCAGGCCGCTGCTGTGCGCGGCGGGGCGGCCTTTTTCGTCCTCGCCGTAGAACAGGCAGGCCAGGGCCGCGTCGGAAAAGTCCTCCAGCGGCGTGGAGAGCGTGAAGCCGTGGCGCTCTCCCAGGGCGCGCAGGGCGGGCTCGTAACGCTGGAAATGCTTGCTCTCGGCCCAGGGCAGCAGGGCCCCGGTATTGAGGGAAAGGCCCCGGTTGGGCGCGATGAGGCGGGGCTCGAAATAGTCCACGGTGCCCAGGCCCACACAGCGGGGGCAGGCCCCCTGCGGGCTGTTGAAGGAAAAGAGCTGCGGGCTGGGCGCGGGCAGGGAGATGTGGCAGTGCGGACAGACCGAAGTGGTCGAATGGATGATGTCCCGTTCCCCTTCGGGCCTGTCGGGCAGGTGGACGGTCAGGCGGCCTTCGCCGTAGCGCAGGGCCAGCTCCACGGAATCGGCCAGGCGGCCGCGGATGCCGTCCTTGTTGACCAGGCGGTCCACCACCAGATCGATGCTGTGCTTCTTGTTCTTGTCCAGGGCGGGCACGTCGTCCAGCGTGTGGAAGGCGCCGTCCACGCGCACGCGGGCGAAGCCTTCGGCGCGCAGCTTCTTGAACTTGTCCTGATGGGTGCCCTTTTGCAGTTCCACCAGCGGCGCCATGACCATGAACTTGCTGCCCTGGGGCAGGGCCATGATGTCGGTGATGATCTCGTCGGCGGAGCGGGCCTCGATGGGGCGTCCGCAGGAGGGGCAGTACATGCGGCCCAGACGGGCGAAGAAGACGCGCAAAAAGTCGTGGATCTCCGTCACCGTGCCCACGGTGGAGCGGGGGTTGCGCGAGGTGCTCTGCTGCTCCAGCGAGATGGCCGGGGAAAGGCCCTCGATCTTCTCCACGTCCGGCTTGTCCATCTGGGGCAGGAACTGCCGGGCATAGGCCGAAAGGGATTCCACATAGCGGCGCTGGCCCTCGGCATAGACGATATCGAAGGCCAGGGTGGACTTGCCGGAACCGGAGGGCCCGCAGACCACCACCAGCTCGTCGCGGGGGATGTCCAGGCTGATGTCCTTGAGGTTGTGCTGCCGGGCTTTTTCGATATGGATGCAGGGATTGTTCATGGGCTGTTATGTAAGCGTGGCGACGTTGTTTGGCAAGAGGGATTCCTGATAAGCACCGGGAAAAACGGCCCGGAGCGATGGACAAAGGACAGGGAAGACCGTATAAAATTTTTGACGAGCCGGGACAGTGTCGCGGCAAGGGGGAGATATGCGTGTTTTTTTCTGTCTGCTGATGCTCATGCTGCTGGTCCCGTCCGCGGGCCTGGCGCAGGAGAGCGCGCTCACCGCCCGCGAGGCGTTCGGCGCCCTGCCCACGAGCATTTTTGAGAATACGGCCGAAGGCCTTGAGGACGAGGACAAACAGCAACTGCTGGAAGAAGGCCAGAGCGAGTTCTGGGAACTGGCCGGCGAGAGCCGGGACGTGATCGTGTTCCGGGCGCTGCCCTTCCGTGACAGCGGCGTGGCCCTGCGCCTGTTCCGGGACGCTGACGACGGTTCGGCCGTGGCGGCCATCGGCACGCTGGGCACCGAGCTGTGCACGGTGGAGCTGTGGCGTGTAGACGCCTCGGGGCGCACGGTGCCCGTGGACGTGCCGCAGGAACCGGACATCCAGGAATTTTTCGCCAAGGGCCAGCCCGTGCCCGACGACGTGAACCCCTCGGTGCTCATCTGCCTGGGCATGGGGGGCCTGCGCGCGCACCCCGTGTTCTGGAACAAGACCGGCATGCTCTACCTGCCGCTGGCCAACGAGATCGGCTACCGCTGGGACGGCCACCGCTTCCAGAAGGTGGTCAGGCCGCATGCGGAGGGCGGCGGCGAGCCCGCCGACGGGCTGGACGTCCAGTGATGAACGAAGGGGGCACCCGGCAGGGCGCCCCCTTTTTTCATTTTTCGGGACAGTCTATTTTTCCAGCCACAGGGCCAGGCGGCGTTCCAGCTCGTCGGGCTCCAGGCGGGGGCTGTCGTAAAAACCGGCGGCCTCGCGCTGGCGGCAGGCTTCGGACAGGATGATGGCCGAGGCCACCGAGACGTTGAAGCTCTGGATCATGCCGTACATGGGGATGTAGAGCTCGCCGTCGGCCATGCTGATGAGTTCCTCGTTGACGCCGCTGTGTTCGTTGCCCATGATGATGGCCGTAGGACGGGTGAAGTCCCAGGTGCGCAGCGGCTTGGCCGTGGGCGTGAAGGTGGTGGCCAGGATCTGCATGTTCTGGGCACGCAGGCTGGTCTCCAGCTCCTGACGGTCGCGGTGGCGCACGCTCTCCACCCATTTGCGGGCCGAGGCCGAGGTCTTGCGGCCCAGCACGGGGAAGGGCGTGTCGGTATAGTACAGGTGCACCTTGTCCACGCCGAAGGCGTCACAGGAACGGTAGATGGCCGAGACATTGTGCGGGTCATGGATATTGGCAAGCACAAGGGTCAGGTCGGGCTGACGGTGGGCAAGCACCGAGCCCAGACGCGCCTTGCGCCGGGGAGTGGGGTCCTTGAGCATAGCATCCTCGTTGTTGGTGGAATTCGCCGGAAATCTGGCAGAAAAACGCCGTTCCCGCAAGCCTTGGCCTTGCGGCGCGCGGCAGGGAGTCTCAGCATGGAAACTGGCAGGGAAACATCGGCCGCCATCCGCATCCGGCCGCTGGAACGGGAAGACCTCAAGTTCGTGCATGGCCTGGACAACAACGCCAACGTCATGCGCTACTGGTTCGAAGAGCCCTACGAGGCCTTCGTGGAATTGCAGGACCTGTACAACAAGCACATCCATGACCAGAGCGAGCGCCGCTTCATCGTGGATCATGAGGGCCAGAACGTGGGCCTGGTGGAGCTGGTGGAGATCGACTACATCCACCGCCGGGCCGAGTTCCAGATCATCATCGACCCGGCCTGGCAGAACCACGGTTTCGCCACGGCGGCGGCCAAGCTGGCCATGGCCTATGCCTTCGACGCGCTCAACCTCTACAAGCTCTATCTGGTGGTGGACAACGAGAACGTGCGTGCCATCCACGTGTATTCCAAGCTGGGCTTCCAGGCCGAGGGCGTGCTCATCCACGAGTTCTTCGCCAACGGCGCCTATCACGACGCCACGCGCATGTGCATCTTCCAGCACGAATACCGCAGCCTCTACGGCAGCGACAGCGGCCCGGCCGCGGCCCTGCCCGGGGACGGCCCGGACCCCGTCCGATAGGACGGATTTTGTGAAATATGCCACCCTGCGCCAAAAGGGCGCATTTTCATTGCAAAAAACGTGGAAATGGCGTAAGATTAAGAAGTTTTCATAGTGTATCACAATGTTTTCTTTTGTGATATTGTATACTGACTTGAGGAGAATCCCATGTTGAAACGCTGGTCCCTGCCTCTTGCCCTGCTGACCGTGCTGGCGCTTCCCGTGCTGGCCATGGCCTCCGAAGGGCATCCGAGCATCCCCGGTGCGGAACTGTCCGCGGTCTGGGTCATTCCTTTCGTATGCATGCTGCTGTCCATCGCCATCATGCCGCTGGCCCTGCCGCATATCTGGCATCATCACTTCGGCAAGATCTCCGTCTTCTGGGGCCTTGCCTTCCTGATTCCCTGTCTGGTGGTCTACGGCTTCAACGTGGCCTTCTATGAATTCCTCCATGCCATCCTGCTGGAGTACATCCCCTTCATCGTGCTGCTGTTCGCCCTGTTCACCGTGGCCGGCGGCGTGCGCCTGAAGGGCTCGCTGGTGGGCACCCCCGTGGTCAACACCGGCATCCTGGCCGTGGGCACCATCCTGGCCAGCTGGATGGGCACCACCGGCGCCGCCATGCTGCTGATCCGTCCCCTGCTGCGCGCCAACGCCCACCGCAAGTACCGTGTGCATTCCGTGGTCTTCTTCATCTTCCTGGTGGCCAACATCGGCGGTTCCCTGACTCCCCTGGGCGACCCGCCGCTGTTCCTGGGCTATCTGAAGGGCGTGAGCTTCTTCTGGACCACCACCAACCTGTTCGTGAAGACCTGCTTCATGTCCCTGGCCCTGCTGGGCATCTATTTCGTGCTGGATACCGTCCTGTTCGGCCGCGAAGGCCGTCCGCAGCCCCCGCATGATCCCAACAAGGTGGAAGAAAAGCTGGGCCTCGACGGCTCCATCAACCTGCTCTTCCTGCTGGGCATCGTTCTTTGCGTGCTGGTCTCCGGCATGGTCGACTTCGGCGAAGCCATCAACATCCACGGCGTGGGCATCGATGGCCAGAACCTGCTGCGCGACATCCTGCTGCTCTGCCTGGCCGGCCTGTCCTGGAAGTTCCCCCCCCGCCAGTGCCGTGAACTCAACGGCTTCTCCTGGGCTCCCATCGAAGAAGTGGCCAAGCTCTTCTTGGGCATCTTCCTGAGCATGATCCCCGCCCTGGCCATCCTACGTGCCGGTACCGACGGCGCCCTGGCCGGTGTCATCAACATGGTCTTCCATGACGGCGAGCCCGTGAACTATATGTTCTTCTGGCTGACCGGCGCCCTGTCCAGCTTCCTGGACAACGCGCCCACCTACCTGGTGTTCTTCAACACCGCCGGTGGCGATCCCGTGCACCTGATGACCGACATGGCGCCCACCCTGGCCGCCATCTCCGCCGGTGCCGTGTTCATGGGCGCCAACAGCTACATCGGCAACGCCCCCAACTTCATGGTGCGTTCCATCGCCGAAGAACAGGGCGTGGCCATGCCCAGCTTCTTCGGTTACATGGCCTGGTCCGTGGGTATCCTGATCCCGCTGTTCCTGATCCTGACCTGGCTGTTCTTCATCTAGGCCCTGCGCCTTTGCGATCCCAGGGGCTGCCCGGCAACGGGCGGCCCCTTTTTTGTGGCCTCCGCCTGTGGACTGGAGGGCGGAGCGCTGCCCCGCGCCAGGCGGGCGGCGCCTGTCTTTTTTCTGGTGTGCCTGGCGGGGCGCCTGCCCCTCCCGGCCGCCCGGCATGTCCGCGACGGCGGCGCATCCCGGCGAAGGTCCGTCCTTTCCCCGGCGCCACCGGCGGCCCCGGCCGTCATTGCTTTTTGACCTGAAAAAGGTAACTATGGCCGCTCCGCAGGCGGCCCGGTAAGGCTGCGTGCCTGCCCCGCCGGTCCCGGCCGGGGCGGCCTGCGTCCGTATGATCTTTTCGGGAGGCAATCCATGCGAGCTCTGTTCCGTTTGACCGTTTTCCTTTGCGTGCTGGCCCTCTGCTGCCCGCTGGGAGCCACCGCCGCCGCCAAGGCCGACAAAGACAAGGTCGAGGAAGATTTCGAAGCCCTGCGCCGTTTCAGCCAGGTGCTGGATCTGGTGAACCGCTACTACGTGAAGGACGTGAACCAGGGCGAACTGCTGGACGGTGCCCTCAAGGGCATGCTGCAGGGCCTTGATCCGCACTCCACCTTCATGACGCCTGAAGAACACAAGGAGATGCAGGAGACCACCTCCGGCGAATTCACGGGCATCGGCATCGAGATCACGGTGGAGAACGGTCAGGTGACCGTGGTGACCCCCATCGAGGATACGCCCGCCTATCGTGCCGGCCTGCAGTCCGGGGACATCATCCTGACCATCAACGGCCAGCCCACGCAGGAACTGAGCCTGCAGGACGTGGTCTCGCGCATCCGTGGTCCCAAGGGCACGGAAGTGGAGCTGGGCATCCTGCACAGCACCTCCAAGTCGCCCAAGACCATCCGGGTCAAGCGTGAGGCCATCCCGCTGGTCAGCGTGAAGTCCAAGCCGCTGGAAGACGGCTACTACTGGATCCGCCTCACCCGCTTTTCCGGCCGTACCGACGAGGACCTGCGCGACGCCCTCAAGAAGGCCACGCGCGAATGCGCCAAGACCGGTGGCCTCAAGGGCATCGTGCTCGACCTGCGCAACAATCCCGGCGGTCTGCTGGACCAGGCCGTGAGCGTTTCCGACATGTTCCTGAGCAAGGGCACCATCGTGTCCATCCAGGGCCGCGGCCCCGTGCCGGAACGCATCTACGAGGCCAAGGACCAGGCCGGGGACATCGACGTGCCCGTGGTGGTGATCATCAACGCCGGTTCGGCCTCGGCCTCCGAGATCGTGGCCGGTGCCCTGCGCGACCAGAAGCGCGCCCTGATCATCGGCGAACGTTCCTTCGGCAAGGGCTCGGTGCAGAACATCATCCCCCTGTCCGACGGCTCGGCCCTCAAGCTGACCGTGGCCCTGTACTACACGCCCAGCGGCAGTTCCATCCAGGCCGAGGGCATCGTGCCCGACCTGGAGATCCCCTTCGAGCGTCCGCATGAAGAAGATGCCGACGAGCCCCGCATCCTGCTGCGCGAGCAGAACCTGAGCGGCCATCTGGAGAACGCCGATGGCGGCAAGAAGGCCACGAGCAGCAAAAAGCGTGACGATGCCGCGGAACAGCTGGCCCGCGACAACCAGCTGCGCATGGCCCTGCAACTGGTCAAGGGCCTGCCCCGTATCCAGGAGATCCGGCGCTAGGCCTGCGTCCGGCGCGGAGGGAACCTGTGCGCTTGCCTTTCTTTCATCCCGGCCCCCCGA
>ERZ824600.3528-NODE-3528-length-14860-cov-3.537116_pt1 | contig 14860 bp, 11 predicted proteins | sample MGYA00519933_ERZ824600 | MGnify/ENA primary metagenome ERZ824600 (study PRJEB31778, sample SAMEA3449178) | human gut metagenome | biome: human gut; feature: human-associated habitat; material: faeces | place: United Kingdom | collected 2010/2012 ... | reverse complement strand
TCATATCCGCCGAAGAGTTCATCCGCGCCATCCCCGCTGAGCGCCACCGTCACGCTCTCCCGCGCAAAGCGGCACAGCAGATAGGTCGGCAGAATCGACGAATCTCCGTACGGCTCCCCGCAGCGGGCAAGCAGGAACTCCAGCGATGCGAAATCTTCCGGCTGAACCGTTATGCAATGAAATTCCACCGGACGCTTCGCATGGGTTCGAATCCACTCGGCGTTCCGTTTCGCCTGACGGCTCTCGTCGTATGCCGGATCCGGAAACGCGATGCTGAAACACCGCAGGGGGTCGGACGACTCCAGACGCGATGCAACCGATGCCAGAATCGTGGAATCCATCCCCCCGGAAAGAAACACGCCAAGCGGGACATCCGCCACAAGACATCCCCGCACCGACTCCGTCACTCCCCCGCGGACAGCGGATACCGCAGAATCAAAATTCAGATCCGGTCGGATCTTCCGCTCCGGCTCCCAGTACCGCCGGTACCCAATTCTTCCCTCCGCGACCATCAGGGAGGATCCGGGATCCAGACGCGTCATTCCCTGGTACACGGTCTCCCTTCCGGGCGTATACAGCATGTTCAGATAGTCGACCAGCGCCGCAGGATTCAGTCGCGGAGACGAGGGAGCAATCCGCTTCAGCGCATTCAGATCACTGGCAAACGCAAACAGCTCCGGCGTGTCCAGCAGAAAGAGCGGTTTTTCCCCCGCGCGGTCCCGGGCAAGAAGAAGACTCTTTTTCCGAACATCGTACAGTGCAAGCGCAAACATGCCGTCCAGACGGGAGGGGAAATCCGCCCCGAACTCCTCATAAAGGTGAACCGCGCACTCGGAATCGGAATTTGTCCGGAAGCGGTGTCCCCGCTGCTCCAGCATGGCGCGGAGCGCAGGAAAGTTGTAGAACTCCCCGTTCACCACCGTGACAACGGTTCCGTGCTCGTTGAAAATCGGCTGAGCGCCGCCGGCAAGATCGATCACGGCAAGACGGCGATGAACCAGTCCGACCGGTCCATCCATATAGAACCCCTCCCCGTCCGGGCCGCGCAGAATCATCGTCTCGCCCATTGCGACAAGATCGGCCCGGTCCACACAGCGTCCGTCCTTCCGGAACATTCCTCCGATTCCGCACATCAGTTCAACCCTCCCGGAACATGGCGCCGGCGCCGTTCCCGTTTTTCCGCTTCGTCCAGCATCGCAAGCCCCTCTTCCCCGAAACAGGCGGAGACAAATGTCCGAGTCAGAATGGAATACGCAAGCTCGTTCGGGTGAAGCATGTCCTCCCTGTAAAACCGGTAATCGCGCAGTTCATCGTTCAGAATCTCGTACGCGGGAAAATAGCACGCGTTCGGCGAAGAGTCCACACAATCGTGAATCGCGGTCAGCACCAGAGCCTTGGACCGGGCGTTCAGAATCAGATCCCCCGGATTGTGACGCACCGGAGAAAGAGAAAACACGATCCAGCACTCCGGGGCAAAATCCGCAACAAAATCGGTCACGCTCTTCAGCGCCGTCCGGCACTCCTCCGCGGAAAGAAGCCTTCTTCGGAACCTTCCCCCCGGAACCTTGTGACAGTTCGCCACAATCAATCCGCTCTCCGGAAGCTCAAAGACCACCGCTGTCGCCGGGGTCAGAATCAGCAGAGAACTCCGCTTCAAATGCTTCAGAAATGCGGAACGCGATTCCGCAATCCTCCTCTCCAGAAGTTCCTTCGTCTCCGCGGAAAACGATCCGTGGTGACGCCACGACCGCCAGGCTCCGTTGAATTCAAAAAGCGCCGTCTCCTCCGCAAGGAGCGAATCCGCCAGAGAAACCGGATTGTAAACTATTCCATTCGGATTGCGGAGCGTCTCCACCCCCGCCGCCGCAAGACGCTCCACCACGGCATCCGCAAAGCAGGAGCCGATCGACGAAATCACGGCCGTGTGCGCATCCTGCGGGAACGGAAAGGAAAACTCCACGCGGGTCAGCGGCGGAAGAAGTGCACTTTTCATCGTCCGCCCTCCCGTTCAAACGCCTCGTCGAGCCGCTCGTTCAGCAGCGAATAGCGCGGCTCCCGGATGCTGTTCCGAACCGCCATGCCGACCGCCTTTTCCGAGCCGACCAGAATCATCAGCCGCTTCGCCCGCGTCATTCCCGTATACAGCAGATTCCGCTGAAGCATCATGAAGTGCTGCGACAGAAGAGGAATCACAACCGCCGGAAATTCGCTCCCCTGCGATTTGTGAATCGTCACCGCATAGGAGAGAGTCAGCTGATCCGCCTCCGGGAACTCGTATGTGACATTCTCCGTGTCGAACTGCACCGAGAAATTCCGCTCCGCATACCGGATCGCGGAGATCCGGCCCATGTCGCCGTTGAAAACCCCTTTGTCATAATTGTTGGAGATCTGCATGACCTTGTCGCCGAGCCGGAATATTCTCTCCCCGTTCCGGAACTGCAGCTTTGCCGAAGGATTCAGCAGCTCCTGAAGCGACGCATTCAAAGCAATCGTCCCGCACGATCCCCGGTTCATCGGAGAAAGCACCTGAATATCGGTCATCGGATCCAGACCGAACCGGCGGGGAATCCGCTCGCTGACCAGCCGCCGCACAATATCCGCCGCCTCTTCCGGATCCTCCTTCTCAATCCAGTAGAAATCGGACATCTCCGTCCGCACTCTCCGCGCCAGCGGCGGCAGCACTCCGCAATTGACATCGTGCGCCGCCCGGATGATCCCGCTGCCCGCTCCCTGACGGAAAATCCGCGTCAGACGGGTGACCGGAATCTTTCCGCAGGCGATCAGGTCGTTCAGCACGTTGCCCGGTCCGACCGAGGGCAGCTGATCCGCATCCCCCACCAGCACCACGGTCGTTCCCGGATTGACCGCCCGGAACAGCGCGGTCGCAAGCAGAAGATCCAGCATCGACGTCTCATCCACAATCAAGAGCTCCGCCTTCAGCGGCGACGAGCGGCCATGCACAAACTGATGCCGTCCCGCATCCCATTTCAAAAGCCGGTGAAGCGTATAGGCCGGCAGCCCCGTCGTCTCCGAAAGCCGTTTTGCCGCCCGCCCGGTCGGCGCCGCCAGCGCCACCTCCAGTTTCGCCAGTTTCGCCCGGCGCACGATCTCCCCCACCACGGTCGTCTTTCCCACACCGGGTCCGCCGGTAATGATCGAAACCGGGAAGTTCGCCGCCATCTTTACCGCCCGGAGCTGCTCCTCGCTGAAAATCGCATCCTTCAGCACCGGGAAGCGTGACAGATTCTGTCCGTAATGGCGCGGGACCGACGCAAGTCTCGCCAGACGCACCGGGAACTCCTCCTCGCACCGCAGAAGCCCCGGTTCATAAATCATCTCCGTTCCGTCCCCGGCCCGGCGGATCGACGCCAGCATCAGCCCCACAGCCGATTGAAGCGCCCGTTCCGCATCGCTCCGCTCAATCTCCAGAAGCTCCGAACATTTCGTCAGGAACTGGTCCCGCGGCAGGCAGACGTGTCCGATTCCGCGCACCTGCGACAGCACATACGAGACCCCCGCGTTCAGCCGTTTCAAATCATTCTTCCGGATTCCCATCTTTTCCGCGATCCGGTCCGCCGTTGTGAATCCGATTCCCGGAATATCCGTTGCCAGCGCATACGGATTCTCCCGGATCTTTTCCGCGGCGGCGTCGCCGTACTTCCGGTAGATTCTGGAAAAATAGGCCGGGCTGATCCCGTAACTTTGCAGATGGATCTGAAGATTGCGGATCCCCGCGTTCTCCTCCCAGGCCTTGCGGATTGCTTCGATGCGTTTCCGTCCGATCCCGGGCACCTCGCGGAGGCGTGAAGGCGATTTTTCGATAATATCCAGAGTCGCCGCGCCGAACGTCTTCACGATCGCTTCGGCCTTTTTCTCCCCGAGCCCCTTCACCACGCCCGATGCGAGATATTTGACAATTCCCTCCGATGTCACCGGAAGGGTGAAACTGCACGATTCGATTCGGAAACGCCGTCCATACTCCTTGTGGAACTCCCAGCGGCCGACCGCTTCGATTCCCTGTCCGGCGGAGACTCCCGGCAGCGGGCCGACCGCATTGTGCAGTTCCCCCGCCGCATCCCGGACAATCAGAACGGCGTATGAATTTTCCTCGTTCTCATACAGAACCTTTTCCACTTCTCCGCGCAGAGTCTGCTCCGTGACGCTTTCATGCTCCGAAAGCGAAAAAGGGATCTCCTGCGCGGGAAGTTCATCCATGAGCCGATCACTCAGTGATGGGAGAAAATCCGTTCCGGAGCGTGACGGAGTGCAACGCCAAGCTCATTGGCGCGCTTGATCACATCCGCATCCTTCAGCGAGCCGGAGGGGGCGACCATCGCCTTGATTCCGGCCGCGGCGGCGACTTCCAGTCCATCCGCGAAGGGGAAGAATCCGTCGCTGGACATCACCGCGCCTTCCAGGGTCGCGCTTCCGGTGTATTTCTGTTTGAATTTCTCAATGGCCTGCTCCACCGCGCCGACACGGTCCTGTTCACCGGTTCCGACCGCGAGGGTCTGCCCGTTTTTGACGATCACAACGCCGTTCGAGCGGACGGAAATATTGATGTACCATGCGGCAAGAAGATCGCATTTCTCCATCTCCGTCGGTTCCGTTGTGGAGACCTGTTTTCCGGCGGTCTTGCTTTCGCCCGAAGCGGCGGGAAGATCCCGGAACGTGCGGACATTCGTCAGCAGCGGAGCCGCCACCACCAGCGAGCCGTCGCAGAGGACCTTGAGCGTATTATGCGTCCCTTCCGGATCGTCGCCGACGTAGCGCGGCAGCGTGGAAAGCGGTCCGCACTGAAGAATCCGGATCTGCTTGTTGAGTTTGAAGCGTTCGGAATCGTTGAACACCGCCAGCGCCTCTTCCGTATAGGCGGGCGCCACCACGCATTCGGCAAAGGTGGACATGATGGTCTCCGCGGTTTCCGCATCGACTTCGACATTGAACGCGATCACGCTGCCGAACGCCGCCCGCGCATCGCAGTCACGCGCCTTGATGTAGACCTCCTTCAGCGATTCGCAGCCGGCCTGGACCGCCGCGCCGCTCGGATTCACATGTTTCATCACCGCACACGCCGGGCGGTCGAAATATTTGACAATGTTCAGCGCGCCGGAAATATCTTCCAGATTGGTCTGGGAAAGACCGTTTTTCCCATTCTTCAGAGTCTTCATATCCATGATCGCGCCCGCTCCGCCTTCGGGACGGTAGTATGCAGCAGGCTGGTGCGGATTGGTTCCGTAGCGGAGATCATCCGCTTTCACATAGATGCGTCCGCCGATCTCGATGGTCTGCGGGAAATTTCCAACATTTTTGGTCAGGTAGGTGTCGCGAGCCAGTTTTGCCATTTCTTTTTCTCTCCGAATTTATGGAATTGACGGTTGAATATTTTTTTTTATGCAGTAACTTACTCCTTCAAGCGGCAATTTTCAATCGCATTTAAGGATTTTTCATTAACAATGAGAGGCAGATTCATCACACTGGAGGGAGGCGAAGGAAGCGGAAAAACCACGCAGGCGGCCCTGCTCGGAAACGCCCTTGGCGCGGCCGGAAAACAGGTTCATGTGGTCCGCTCCCCCGGAGGAACCGCCATCGCGGAAAAACTCCGGACGATTCTGAAAACAAGGGAACCGGGCGAGGAACTGACTCCGGAAACGGAGCTCCTTCTCTTCGGAGCCTGTCACTCCCAGATGGTGGAAACCCTTCTCAAACCCGAACTGGAACAGGGAATCCATGTGATTTCCGACCGTTTTTTCGATTCCACAACCGTGTATCAGGGCTGTGCGCGCGGAATCGACCGGAACATGCTGGACACGATCAACCGTTTTTCCTGCCGCGGCCTCAAGCCGGATCTCACAATCGTGCTGGATCTGGATCCGGAACTGGGAATGCGGAGAAGTGCCGGAAGAGTCGACCGCGCCGCTTTTGAAAACGACCGCTTTGATTCCGAAACCATGGCGTTTCACCGGGCGGTGCGCGAGGGATTCCTCCGTCTGGCGGAGCAGGATCCGAAACGAATCCGGGTCATCGACGCGGGCGCGTCCGTCGAAGAGGTGGCCCGGGCGGTCAGAGAGTGTGTGAAAAATGAGCTTGGACTGGAACTTCTTTGAACAGCGCTTCCCGCTGGAGATCAATGCGCTGAAAAACGCCCGTTCCGCCGGACGGCTCGCCCATGCGTTTCTGCTCTGCTCCACGAGTACGGAATACCGGATGGATTTTCCGCCGCTGCTGGCGGCGCTGGCGGCCTGTCCGCAGCCGAAAGAGGATTTTTCCCCCTGCGGGGTCTGCGCGGTCTGCCGCGAACTCGAGAACGGAACGTTTCCGGATCTGGTGACGCTGGCGCCGTCGTCGGTCTCCCGCATCATTCCGGTGGGGGAGAGTGAAGATGAACCGGACACCATGCGCTGGTTCGAAGCCCAGTTCTACCTCAGCGGAATGACCGACTGCGGATGGAAAATCGGAATCGTTCATGAGGCGGACCGCCTCAATGAACAGGCGCAGAATGCGTTTCTGAAAACGCTGGAGGAGCCGCCGCCGAAGTGCATGTTCATTCTGACAACGCCGAACCCGTCGGAACTGCTGCCGACGATTCGTTCGCGCTGTCAGACCATTCATTTTACGGAAAACCGCTGCGTGTACCGTCTTCCAAACGCGGAGAACCTTCCGGAGATTCTGCGCAGACTGCTGTTTGAAGCGCACGGAAGTCTGATTGTCGCGGAGGACTGTGCAACCGCGCTGATCGACTATGCGGCATCTCTGAACGAACTGGCAAAGAAGAACGTCGCGGCAAAATGGGCGGACCGTCTGGAAGAGTCGTCCAATCTGGAATCGGCGGGGAAAACGCTTCTGGAAAAACGGATCCGCGGCGAGGAGAGCTGCGAATACAAGCGGATGCGCGATCTGTTCCTGAGCATGATCCACGCCTTTTTTGCGCAGACGGCGCTTCTGGCGTCCGGAATTCCGATGAACCGCCTGCCCAATCCGGAACTGTTCCCGACCGCATTCGATCCGGACGCGGCCAGAGTGTTCGGGGAGGAGCGGATTTACCGCTGTCTCTCCTACGCGGAAGACCTGCTCCGCGCCATGCGGACCAATGCGGACGATCAGATGGCGATTCGTTCGTTCTGTCTCAAAACAGCATTTAAAAGTTAACTCCCGGAGGAGATTTTCAAGATGAAGGGCATTGATGCAAAAGAAGCTCTCGAAATACTGAACATCACAGAAACGGTTCCGATGCTGGAGCTGTTCCGGCGGACAACCGAGGTTCGGGAAAAGAGATTCGGAAAACGCATTGAAACATGTTCGATTGTCAATGCGAAGTGCGGAAACTGCCAGCAGAACTGCGCGTTCTGCGCGCAGTCGTCCCGCTCGAAGGCGAAGATCAGCGTCTATCCGCTGATTCCGGCGGAGGAGATTTTCCAGGCGGCGAAAGCGGCGGCGGAGCACGGGGTCAAACGGTTCGGGATCGTCACATCCGGAACCCGCGTCGTTCCCGGGCACGATCTTGACGAGATCTGCAAGGCGATCCGCAGAATCCGGGCGGAACTGCCGATTCTCCCCTGCGCCTCGCTCGGAATTCTGACAGAGGAGGCGCTCCGGCAGCTGAAGGAGGCCGGTCTGGAACGATATCACCATAATCTGGAGGCCTCGCCAAGCTACTTTCCGGAGATCTGCACGACGCGGCCCTACTCCACGCAGACCGGAACGGTGCGCGCGGCAAAAGAGATCGGATTTTCCGTCTGTTCCGGCGGAATCATTGGAATCGGCGAATCGCGGGAGCAGAGGATTGAGCTGTTCGAGACCATCCGGTCGCTGGAGGTGGATTCGGTGCCGCTGAATTTTCTCAGTCCGATTCCGGGGACTCTGCTGGAAGGCGGATGCGGAATCACTCCGAGAGACTGTCTCCTCGCGATCGCGGCCGCGCGGCTGATGATGCCGGAAACCAGCATCCGGGTCTGCGGAGGACGTGAAAAGAACCTGCGCGACATGCAGGCACTGATCTTCGCGGCAGGAGCGGACAGCTTCATGACCGGCGGCTATCTTGTCACTCCCGGACGCGGCGTCCCGGCGGATTTGCAGATGATCCGCGACTTGGGCCTTCTGCCGGATTGAGGGCTCGCCGAATGAAAACCGATCTCTCCTGTGTTCAATGTCTGGTCCGGAACATCGTCACGCTGGCCAATCTTCTGGCGGACGATGAGGAGACCCGTCTGAAAATTGTCCGGAAAATGCTGGCCGAACTTTCGGAATTCGACTTTCATCTTCCCCCTCCGCTGATGGCGCGCCGGATTCACGCCTACGCAACCGAGGTCACAGGGAAGAGCGATCCCTACCGCCGTCAGAAGGACGAGTCCACCCGTCTTGCGCAGGAGCTCCTCCGGGAATTTCTGGAAGAGAAGAAGCTGGATCCGAATGATTTTGAATCTCTGATCCGTCTGGCCATCGCGGGGAACATCATCGACTTCGGCGTCAACTGCGATCTGAAGCTGGAAGATGCGCGGGAGACCATCCGTCTCGCCTTCCGGAAACCGATCGATTCCCGGGCGCTGAAGACGGCGGAGGAGGCGATGGAGAACGCCGAAAACATTCTCTATCTGCTGGACAACTGCGGAGAGGCGGTCTTCGACACGCTGCTGGTCCGGCGATACCGTTCGAAAGTCACACTCTGCGTGAAGGGAATTCCGGTGCTGAACGACGTCACGCGTCGGGAGGTGGGACCCTCCGGATTCGACGGAATCGTCAAACGGGTGATCGACACGGGCGACGGCACTCCGGGAGTCTCGCTGGAACACTCCTCGCGTGAATTCCGGGAAGCCTTCGAATCGGCCGATCTCATCGTCTCCAAAGGACAGGGCAATTTCGAGACGCTGCACGATACGGACCGCCCGATCCTCTTTCTCTTCATGGCCAAATGTCCCCTTGTCGCGGGGATGCTGAATGCGGAGCTCAACTCCTTTCAGATTGTCTGCCGGAATCTGCGGGGGGAAACCCCGGTCCGCGATTTGAAATAGCCGGACAGGTGGTACTGGCTGGAGAATCCCAGTCTCTCCGCAATCTCCTTGATCGAGAGCGGCGAATGACGCAGGAGAATCCGGGCCTGTTCCATCTTCTTCTCCATCCGGAACTCATACGGAGTCTGTCCGTAGCGCTCGCGGAACAGACGGATCAGGTGCGTTTCCGAATACGGGGTCCCTTCGGCAAAGCGGAGAAGCGAAAACGGCTTTTCCAGCGCAGACTGCAACTGTTCATACAGCAGACGCACATGCGGATTCTCCCGCGCCCCCTGCTCCCGGTAGACGTGCATCGACAGCTCCACGACAAACTGATGAAACTCCAGCGCATACTGCTCCTGCGGCAGTGAAAGATTGGTCTGTCTGCACCAGCGGTCGAACCACCGCTTCAAATGCCGGCAGTTCCGGATGTGGTAGACCTTCTCCAGTCCGTGAATCCGCAGCAGCTCCTCCATGAAGTCGCCGTCCACCACAATAAAGAGTTTCTGCCACGGATCGCTCCGGTTCGGGAAATAACGATGAGTGCTGTGCTTGGGCAGCTGATAAATATCCCCTGCCGACGGCGTGCTCTTCACACCGTTCACCTCCAGAAAACCGGAACCGGAGACAATATACTCTATCGTGCAGCAGGCGTAATCGGTACGCTCGAAAACCGGCGTCATCGCATCGGCGTTTCCGCTGGATCCGGTCAGAAAACGAAACGGGAATTCCGGCATGGGGCAATCTCCAGAATGTTGATTTTCCATATCATTTCTCCGATATAATATATCTAATAAGAGAGAAAAAGCAAGAAAACAGATTGATTTTATATATTTTACCGATAGTGTATCTGAAGGACGGAAATGTTTCACATTCCCTGAAAAAAAAGGAGACTTGAACAATGAAAAGAATGAAAGTCGGTCTGATCGGAGTTGCCGGACGCGGAAAGAACGGCTGGCAGATGCACAAGCCGGAAGAGGGCTGGGAAATCGTTGCGGGAGCCGATCCGCATCCGCGGTCCCGCGCAGAGTTCCATGAGAAATTCCCGAACGCCGATCTGTTCGACAACTATGCGGAACTGCTGAAAATCCGGGAGATCGACGCGGTCATGATCGCTTCTCCGGACAATTTCCATGAAGAACAGGCCGTCGCCGCGCTCGAAGCCGGGAAAGCGGTCTTTCTGGAAAAGCCGATGGCGATCACCATCGAGGGATGCGACCGGATTCTGAGAACCGCCTACGAAACGGGCACCAAACTGTTTGTCGGCCACAACATGCGCTACTTCCCCTCCATTCTGACGATGAAGCGGGTCATCGATGCGGGAACCATCGGCGAGGTCCAGTGCGGCTGGTGCCGTCACTTCATCAACTACGGTGGAGACGCCTATTTCCGCGACTGGCACTCCGAACAGAAAAACACCACCGGGCTCCTCCTCCAGAAAGGCGCGCACGACATCGACGTCATGCACTGGCTGATGGGCAGCTATACCCGGCAGGTGGTCGGCATGGGCATGCTCTCCGTCTACGACAAATGCGCCCGGCGCTCCCCCGACACCGAAGGCTGCGCCGTCTGGGACAACAAACACTATCCGCCGCTCGAACAGACCGGCTTCTCCCCGATCATCAACGTCGAGGACCACAACATGATCCTGATGCAGATGGCCAACGGCACGCAGGCCTGCTACATGCAGTGCCATTACACCCCCGACGCCGAACGCAACTACACCTTCATCGGAACCCGGGGACGGATCGAAAACATCGGCGACTTCGGGAAATGTGAAATCCATGTCTGGACCACCCGCGGTCCCCGCGAAACTCCGGACATCATCTACAAGCTCAAACCCGTGGAAGGGTCCCATGGCGGCGCCGATCCGGTCACCGTCCAGAGCTTTCTGGACTTTGTCCGGTACGACAAACGACCGAACACAATTCCGATCGCCGCGCGCAACGCCGTCGCCACCGGAGTTCTCGGGCACTACTCCATGCGCCACGGCTGCATCCCTCAGGAGATCCCGCCGATCCCGGAAGAGCTCGTCCGCTATTTCGAAAACAATCAGAAGAAATAAGCCTTCCTCTTTCCGTTGAAAACAAAAAGCCGGAGCTCTCCCCTTTTTTGCGGGAGCTCCGGCTTTTCTTCGTTCTTCCGTATCAGAGCTTCACTTTCCCGCTGGCGAACGCAATGACCGCCGCAACGGCGATCACCACGATCAGAATGGCGCCGATCCGCTCCATCGGAGTAAAGATCGGCTGAATCGGCTTTCCGGCCTCGCGATCCTCCCGGTCCGCATCGATCCGCGCCCAGACATAGACGGGAATCCCGACGACGAGAAACAGGAACGCCATCAGCAGATAGGTCAGTCCGGCCGCATAGATCATCCAGAGCGCATACAGCGTTCCGGCCACGCCGCAGAGTGTCGCGAATCCGGCCTTGACCGACGCATTCGCCGGATAGCCCTTCTGTGCGCAGATCTTCCAGAGAAACGCACAGCAGGCCAGATAGGGCGGCAGAATCATCACCGCCGTCACCGACAGCATCGTGTTCCAGGCGTTGTTGGCAAAGTAGACCAGAATCATCGTCACCTGCATCACGGAACTGGTCACCCACAGCGAGACATTCGGAGTCTCATTTTTATTTTCCTTTGCAAAGATTTTCGGGAAGGTTCCGTCGAGCGCGGCGGCCTGCGGGATCTGCGCATTCATGATCGTGAACGCCAGCCAGCTGGTCAGCAGAGCCACGATCACGCCGAGATTCATCAGATCGCCGCCCCAGGAGCCGACCACGTCCGACAGCAGCGGAGCCGTCGACGGATTGGCCAGCGCCGCGAGCTTCGGCTGCGTCAGCTTGCCGAACGGAAGAATCGACAGCAGAGCATAGATCGCCAGGCATCCGAGGAATCCGAACAGAGTCGCCGTCCCCACCGATTTCTGGTCCTTCGCCCGGGAGGAGACCACCACCGCGCCTTCGATTCCGATAAACGCCCACAGTGTCACCAGCATGGTCGACTTGATCTGGGAAAGCACCGATCCCAGCGGACGGATCCCCTCCGATGCGATCCGCTCCTCGCCCCACATGTCGACCGTGAACACTGAAAAGCGGAACGACACAATCATAATCACAATAAACAGCAGCAGCGGCACCAGTTTGAAAATCGTTCCGACCGTATTGATGAACGCCGCCTGTCTGGTTCCGCGCAGGACCAGAAAATTCATCAGCCAGATCACGATCGATCCGCCGATAATGGACGGAATATTGTTCCCGCCCTTGAACGTCCCGGGAAAGAAATAGTCCAGCGCATCCATCAGCAGAACCGCGTATCCGACATTGCCGAAGATGTTGCAGAGCCAGTACGCCCACGCCATCTGGAATCCGGCAAAACGTCCGAATCCGAGCCGTGCATACGCATAAATTCCGGTCGTTGCATCGGGCCGCACATCCGAAAGGATCCGGAACGTGTTGGCGATGAAATACATCCCGATTCCCGTAATCACCCACGCGAGGATCACCTCCATCACCGCCGCCGACTGCGCCATGTTCTGCGGAAGACTGAAGATTCCTCCCCCGACCATCGCGCTGATGACGATTGCGGCAAGTGATGTGACGCCTAATTTTCTGGAATTGTCCGCCATCTTCAGTCCCTCCCCTCTCCGATTGTTTTCTTTTCCGTGATTTTACACTCCGGCGCATCCGGCCCCACTCCCGGGCATGCGACGGAAAACAACTGGAATCGACCATTTTTCCGCATTTGAATTCCCCCCTGAATTTGTTCTGGTTTCAGAATCTTTTCGGATTCCATTTCGACTCATAAAAATAAAAGATCTTTCTCCCGTTTTCAAGCGCGGAAAAGAAAGGACACCAATGAATATTCGCCGGTTTCATGCGGAGAAAAATGGCAAAAAAAAATTATCCGTTTCTTCCGGAAACCGGATGAAGAAAACGGGTTTTAAACGATTTTTTCCGATTGCGGATTGTCCGAATGCGAAACGATGGTATATTATCCACTATGGAAAAAAGGAAAAAAATGGAGAGGAACACCATGTCGAGATTCATACCGGATCCGACCCCGGTCTACACGCCGGAATGGAAGGATCGGCCCGATGCGGAACTGATCGTGTTCTGCGGACGGGATATGCTGCTGTGCCCGCATGAAAACCGCTACGAATTCCCCCGGTCGGCCGATCTGCGCCACTGGAATATCCATGCCGCACTGCGGATCGGAATGTGCGACGGGAAACCCTGTTACGCCGTGGAACTGCCGGAACTGCCGGAACTGCCGCCGGAACCGGTGAAAAAAGTTGCGGTCCGCACCGCGGTCGGCTGTCTTCAGGATTCCGCATTCTCCGCGGGCTGCCGCGCAAAGGAGCTGCTGCACTGGAGAAGACAGCATCAATACTGCGGGCATTGCGGAAAAAAATTGAAAGAGTCGTCCAGCGATGTGGCGATGGTCTGCCCGGAATGCGGAGAAAAGTTCTATCCGCAGCTGGCTCCGGCGGTCATCGTGGCGGTCACGCGGGGCGACGAGATTCTGCTGGCGCACAACCGGAATTTCCTTCCGGAAATATACGGTCTGATCGCAGGATTCGTCGAAGCCGGCGAGAATCTGGAAGAGGCGATCGCCCGGGAAATCATGGAGGAGACCTCCATCACCGTCGGGAACATCCGCTACTTCTCCAGTCAGTGCTGGCCCTTCCCGAACTCGCTGATGCTGGGATTCTATGCGGACTACGTTTCCGGCGAAGCAAAACCGGACGGGAAGGAGCTGGAAACGCTCGGCTGGTTCCGGGCGGGAGCGCTTCCGAAAATCCCCCCGAAGGGAAGCATCGCCCGTCGGATCATCGACGATTTCGAACGGAGACACAAACAGAAGGAGACGCTATGAACCGGACAGCGAAAGCTCTCTGCCTCGTTCCGTTTCTCGCAGGGATATCAACCATTTTAACAGGGTGCACAAGCATGCAGGAAAAAAACTTTTTGGAAGATGTGGTCTTTCTCCGGGAACACGGCGTTCAGCCGGTCATTCTGAAAAACGACGCCGGAGCGCGCGTTGCGCTTGCCCCGCTCTATCAGGGGCGCGTGATGACCAGCACCATGGGCGGAGAAAACGGCTTCAGCTGCGGCTGGATCAACTACAAGCTCATCGAATCGGGAAAACCGACGGCGCACATCAACGCATACGGAGGAGAGGACCGTTTCTGGCTCGGACCGGAGGGGGGACCGTTCAGTCTCTACTTCCCGAAGGGGGCGGAATACACATTTGAAAACTGGCAGGTCCCCGCGGTGTTCGACACGCTGCCGTGGGAGGTGACCGACCGGGACGGGAATCGGGAAGTCTCGCTGAAAGCCGAATTTGAACAGGAGACACGCAACGGGGTCCTGCGCAAGATCCGTCTGGATCGGAAAGTCACGCTTCTTTCGGAGGAGGAGATCGGGAAAGCGGTCGGTCTCGATCTGTCGGAGTGTTCGGTTCAGTCGGTCGGCTACACCACCGCGAACCGGGTGACCAACCGGGGCGAGGCATGGACGCGCGAAAACGGAGGACTCTCCATCTGGATGCTCGGAATGTTCAAACCTTCGCCGAAAACGACGATCGTCGTTCCGTTCAACAAACAGGCGGAGGGACCGGTGGTCAAAGACGACTACTTCGGGAAAATCTCTCCGGACCGTCTCCGCATTGATGAGGAAAAGGGCGTCATCTACTTCTGCGCCGACGGGGACAGCCGCGGGAAGATCGGTCTTTCCGCTCAGCGCGCCCGGGAGTTCCTCGGCAGCTACGACGCCGAACACCGGATCCTGACCATCGTCCGCTACACCCTCCCCCCTTCCGGCGCGGAATATGCCAACGCCGCATGGGAGGATTCCAACGAACCGTACAAAGG
>ERZ824600.3527-NODE-3527-length-14860-cov-6.003783_pt1 | contig 14860 bp, 7 predicted proteins | sample MGYA00519933_ERZ824600 | MGnify/ENA primary metagenome ERZ824600 (study PRJEB31778, sample SAMEA3449178) | human gut metagenome | biome: human gut; feature: human-associated habitat; material: faeces | place: United Kingdom | collected 2010/2012 ... | reverse complement strand
TTTGTACTTTTCAGGAAGTGTTGTCTCAAATCTCTTAAGTGATGCTTTAATATCCATTCCAATTACAGAATCCTTTGGACCTGTCATTCCTAAATCTGTAATATAAGCTGTTCCCTGTGGCAAAATTTGTTCATCTGCAGTTTGTACATGTGTATGTGTGCCAAACAACGCAGTAATCTTGCCATCTAAAAGCCTTCCCATTGCTATTTTTTCAGCAGTTGCTTCTGCATGAAAATCTATGAATATCATATCAACTTTATTTTGTAAATCTTCCACCATTCCTTTTGCTAAAATAAATGGATTCTCTGTAAGTATATTTATATCAACTCTTCCAAGGAAATTCATTACTGCTATCTTTTTTCCTTTACATTCATATATTCCCAATCCTTTTCCAACTACACATTTTGGATAATTAGCTGGTCTTAAAATTTTAGGATCATCTATAAATTTAAATATATCTTTTTTTCCCCAAGTATGATTCCCCATTGTTACTACATTGGTCCCAGCTTCTAGTATATCTTTAAAATTCTTTTCCATTAAGCCCATGCCTCCTGCTGCATTTTCGCCATTTGTTATTACAAAATCTATATTTTCTTCTTTTTTTATCTTAGGCAATTCTTCTTTTAATTTTTTAACTCCTATTTCCCCTACAATGTCTCCAACAGCTAATATATTCATTCTATTCCTTCTTTCTTCCCAGTTTCTTTGCTTTCTTATTTTAACATTTTCTACTAGGATAGTCAAGTTGTGGGACATAAATTACATCTATAAGGGTTGCAAATATTTTTATTTAAATTAACTTGAAATATAAGTTTTGAATGAAATGACGAATGTGCATGGAGAAATTTTAGAAATTCTTTGTAATTTTATGGAAAGAGTTCACATCAGTTGATATAAAAAAACAAATCATAAAATATTAAAATTAAAATAACAGTTATATTATAATCATTATACAACACTTTGTCAAGAAAAATTGAGTTACATATTTCCATCCATATTGAATATATATTTTATAAATCTTATAACTAATCATATTTTAAAGGAGGACTATATTAAATATGAAACATTACAAATTAGCAATAGTGGGAGCAACTGGATTAGTTGGTAGAACTATATTAAAAGTTTTAGAAGAAAAAAATTTTCACAACTTTGAATACTCACTTTTTTGCTCAAAAAAATCAGCTGGAACCAAATTAAAATTTTTGAAAAAAGAATATATTGTTCAAGAATTAACAGATAATTCATTTGATGATGGTTTTGATTTTGCAATTTTTTCAGCTGGTGGCCAAACATCTAGGCATTTTGCTCCAATCGCCGCTTCAAAAGGATGTATTGTAATTGATAATAGTAGTACATTTAGAATGGATGATGATGTTCCTTTAATTGTTCCAGAAGTAAATTTCCAAGATGTTTTCTCTCACAATAATATAATAGCTAACCCTAATTGCTCTACAATTCAAGCTGTTGTTGTACTAAAACCATTAGATGATAATTTTAAAATTAAAAGAATTGTATATTCTACATATCAGGCTGTTTCTGGTGCAGGAAAACTAGGTCTACAAGATTTAGAAAATGGATATAAAAACAGCTCTTCTGATAATCCTAATAATATACCTTTAATAAAATTTTCTCATCCTATATATGACAACTGCTTGCCTCACATTGATTCTTTTTTAATTAATGGATATACGAAAGAAGAAATGAAAATCATTAATGAAACCCGAAAAATTTTAGGGCACCCAACTCTTCCCGTTACCGCAACTGCTGTCCGAGTTCCAATAAAAAACTGTCATGGAGAAAGTATAAATATAGAATTTGAAAACTCTTTTTCTATTGAAGATGTAAAACATATTTTAAAAAGCTCTCCTGGCATTACTGTCAAAGATGACATAAAAAATGATATATATCCTATATCTTCTATAGCCAATGGACATGACGACGTTTTTGTTGGTAGAATTAGAAAAGATTATAGTGTTCAAAATGGTCTTAATTTATGGGTTGTTGCTGACAATCTTAGAAAAGGAGCTGCAACTAATGCTATTCAAATTATGGAAAAATTAATTTTAAAAAATTTTTAATTAAAGAAGAGGTGTCTTATGAAAAAATGTTTATTTACAGGTGTAGCAACCGCTCTTGCCACTCCTTTTTATCAAAATAATGTTAATATTGAAGAATTTAAAAGATTTATTAAATTTCAGATTTCTTCTGGTATAGATGCACTTGTTGTTTGTGGCACAACTGGAGAAGCTAGTACAATGACAAAAGAAGAAAAAACTACAGCTATTAAATGTGCAATAGAAACTGTTCAAACTACTGATAATTCAAAAATCCCTGTAATTGTTGGAACAGGGTCAAACAATACTTCTACAGCGATTGAAATGTCTATCTTAGCAGAAAAGCTTGGAGCAGATGGTCTTTTAGTTGTTACTCCATATTATAATAAAACAACCCAAACTCGGTCTAATTAAACACTTTAAAGCTATATCAGATTCTGTTTCTTTGCCAATTATTTTATATAATGTTCCAAGCAGAACTGGAATAAATATTACACCAGAAACCTGTTTTGAATTATCCCAAATAGATAATATCGTTGGAATTAAAGAAGCAAGTGGGAATATCTCTCAAATTGCTAAAATAGCATCATTATGTGGTAATGATTTTAGCATTTATTCTGGAAATGATGATCAAATTGTTCCAATTCTTTCTCTTGGAGGAAAAGGCGTAATTTCAGTATTGTCAAATGTTGCTCCAAAGCATGCTTGTAGCATTACTAATTCATTTTTTAAAAAAGCTACTGATGAAGCTTGTTATTACCAATTACAAGCCTTACCATTGATTAATGCACTATTTGCTGAAACTAACCCTATCCCAGTTAAAGAAGCTATTAATTTGCTTGGATATGATTTTGGCAATCCTAGACTTCCATTAGTTAAATGCTCTCCTACTTTAAAAAGCCAACTTGAAAAGCTTTTGATTTAAATTGATGTGCTACTAAAAGAAAACAAATAAGGAAAATTTTGAATTTTCTCTTATTTGTTCTCTTTTTATATTATTTTTCTTCTTTTTTTCTATGTAATCTTTGATAATTCTTTTTAGAAGTATCTAACATTCCTCTAATTTCAGCTTTAGAAGAATTAATTTTATTTTTTATTTCTTCTTTAGAATTATCAATTTTTATAGCAATTTCCTCTTTAGATTCCTCTATTTTCTTCTTTATTTCATCCCATTTGCTATAAAAAACATTTTCTTTAATCCTAGGAAATGCCCTAACAAGTCTTCTGTATAAAACCATTTTCTTTTTTATTATCATTTTAACTTTATTAGAAATTTCATCAGTATTATCTTTAAACTCTCTTGACATTTCCTTTAAATTAAGAATTATTTTAAAGGAAACTATAATATCCACAATAAATAATATACTTATTACTCCTAGGATTATTTGCATTATCTCAACTGGAATCATATTAATATATTTTAGTAAAAATGGATTTATCCACATAGTAATAGCTGTCCCTGCAATTCCAAATGGAATCAATGTTTCAAGACATATGCGTCCATTTATATTAAATTTTCTAGTACTATAATCCCACCATCTTGCTTTAAATATTTTTTCCATAAAATAACTTGTTGCATATTCGAGAGTTCCGCAAATTAGAATTGATAAGAAAAACGTTGCAACTATATCTTCATGATATCTTTGTAATAAAATTGTTATCAACACTACTCCCCAACCATATATCGGACAATATGGGCCAACTAAAAATCCTCTATTGGTAATTTTTTTATTCCTTATGGATATATTTACTGATTCCATTATCCAACCAGCTATTGAATATATAAAAAATAGTGCTATAAGATTTTCAACTTTTAATATCATAACTCTCTCCTCTTACATCTATTAAGATAATTTCAACAGATTTATCTAATTGTTATATCAATTATTTTACATTATTTTCTATAAAAAGTCTATATTTTTTTCAAAATACTTTATTTTTCTACTTTACATAAGTTGACATTTTTCTCCAAAGCTGTTATAATAGATACGTAAGTCAAAAAGGCTTATGTTGAATACCGCTTTACAGTCAGGTTGGCTGTTACTATAATTTTTCTTTATAGGAGGACTGTATAAAAATGAAAGCATGGTTTTGTATCAGTGACATCATTCAGATGGAAGGGTTTAAGAAAACCTTCCAGGATATTACCGCAGTTGTTGCCATTTGCGCAGCAATTATGTTGTTGCCACTTGCATACATTAATGCCGGAGTCAAGATTCTTTCATACATCTTGCTCAATGAAATCATGACACTCGTATGTATTTTTGCAGCTATCTGCAAAGTAAGTCGAGACTTGCTTTGGTATGGAGGATTAAAACTCCTTTGCTTAATGCTGATTATTTCGTTCTTCGTGTTATAAGCTAGCTGTAAAGCACACTGTCCCCCCACTTTTGAAATCAAAAGTGGGGGGACTTCTTTTTATTTCTTGACTATTTCTTTTTCTCGTGTTTCATTTTCCTTTTGCAAAGCCTTTTTCTCTTTCTGTTTAACTTTTAAATTATCTTTAGCAACAGTCATAAGAAGTTTAATTCTATTAGTCTGGTTAGCCTCACTTGCACCTGGGTCATAGTCAACAGGAACAATATTAGCCTCTGGATACATATCCCTAATTGTTTTTATTACACCTTTACCAACAACATGATTTGGTAAACACGCAAATGGTTGAACACAAACTATATTTTGAATACCATTTTCCATATATTCAAGCATTTCAGCCGTCAAGAACCAACCTTCACCTGTTTGATTTCCTGTTGATAAAACTGATTTTACATTATCTGCTAAATGCCAAATATCACAAGTTGGTAAATATCCTTTTTTAGATTTTTCTAATGCTTTTTTAGCATCTTTTTCAAATGAATTTATCAATTTTATTGCAACATCAAATAACATTGATTTCAATCCATTATTTTTTAATAATTGATGTGATATTACTCCATTTGCTGCAACATATTTAACAAATCCCATAAAGTCTGGTAAAACAACTTCTGCGCCTTCTTTTTCCAATAAATTTGCTACATAATTATTTCCAAATGGATGATATTTAATTAAGATTTCTCCTACTATTCCTACTTTTGGCTTTTCTTTTCCTTGCTTCCATTCAATTTTTTCAAAATCATCAACCATCTGATATATACTCTTTGAAAATTCTTTTGAACTACTATTTATTGCGAGTTTTTTTGCTTTTTCCATCCATTCTGCAAATAATTTATCTGTTTCACCTTTATTTTTTTCATAAGCCCTATTTTTATATAACATTTTTTGTAATAAATCTGCATAAACCATTGATTTTAATAGTTTTTCAACTAATGGTAATGTTAGCTTAAACCCAGGATTTTTCTCCATTCCAACAACATTAAATGAGATTACTGGAACTTGTCCAAAACCTGCATCTTTTAGGGCTTTACGAATAAATCCTATATAATTTGTTGCTCTACATCCTCCACCTGTTTGTGACATTATTAATGCTGTTTTATTTACATCATATTCTCCAGATTCTAATGCTTCTATCATTTGTCCTGTTGTTATAATTGAAGGATAACAAGCATCATTATTTACATATTTCAAACCTGTTTCAATTGTATTTTGTGTACATTCTCTTAAAAGTTTTGCTTTATATCCTTCACTTTGCAAAACTGGTTCAATAAAATCAAAATGAATTGGTGCCATTTGTGGAATTAAGATTACATATTCTTTTTTCATTTCTTCTGTAAATGGATTTTTCTTTAAGAAATATTCACCTGTTTCTTTTTCTTCTTTTTTATTATTTAATCTTTTATTAATACTTGCAAGTAATGAACGTAAACGAATTCTTACAGCTCCTAAGTTATTTACTTCATCAATTTTTATTAATGTATACATTTTTCCAAAACTTGTTAGAATTTCTTCAACTTCATCTGTTGTAACAGCATCAACTCCACAACCAAACGAATTTATTTGAACAAGCTCTAAATTATCATGTCTACCTACAAAATCTGCTGCTGCATATAATCTTGAATGGAACATCCATTGGTCAACAACACGAAGTGGTCTTTCTGGTAATGCTTTATCTGCCACACTATCTTCTGTTAATACACACATTCCTAAACTTGTTATTAATGTATCTATTCCATGATTTATTTCTGGATCTACATGATATGGTCTTCCTGCTAATACAATTCCTTTTAAATTATTTTTTTCAATATATTCAATTGTTTCTTTTCCTTTATCATGTATATCTTGTCTACATTTTTGATATTCTTGTTGAGCTTTTTCTATTGCATTTTTTAATTCCTTTTTGTTAAAATTATATTCTTTAAATTCAGGTAATTCCATCATTCTTTTTAATAATGCTTTTGATTCAAATGGTAAAAATGGGTTTATGAATTTAATATCTTCACTTTTTAATTCTTCAATATTATTTTTTAATACTTCTGAATAAGATATTACAATTGGACAATTATATCTATTATTTGCATCTTCATACTCTTTTCTTGAATATGGTATACATGGATAAAATATTGTTTTAATTCCATTTTGTATTAGACTTATAACATGTCCATGTGATAATTTTGCTGGATAACATACAGATTCAGATGGCATTGATTCAATACCTTTTTCATATATCTTTCTTGTACTTTTTTCTGATATTATTACTCTAAATCCTAAATTTGTGAATAATGTAAACCAGAATGGATAGTCTTCATACATATTTAAAACTCTTGGAATTCCTATTGTTCCTCTTGGTGCCTCTTTTTCTTCTAATGGTGTATATCCAAATATTCTATCATATTTATATTTTACTAAATTTGGTAAATCTTTGTGTGAATTTACTATTCCTTCACCTTTTTCACATCTGTTTCCAGATATATGTCTTTTTCCATTACTAAATCTATTTATTGTTAATTGACAATGATTTTCACATCCATTACATCTTGTATGTGTTACTTTTATATCTAATTTATCAATTTCCTCGATTGTTGCAAGTGTTGAATGATATTCCATGTCCATATTTGCTTCATATTGTTCACATGCAAGTAATGCCATACCATAAGCTCCCATAAGTCCTGCTATATCTGGTCTTGTTACATTTCTTCCAACAATTAATTCAAATGCTCTTAATACTGCTTCATTATAGAAAGTTCCACCTTGTACAACAATATGACTTCCTAATTTTTTTACATCTCTTATTTTCATTACTTTTTGTATTGCATTTTTTATTACTGAATATGATAAACCTGCTGATATGTCTCCAACTGAATATCCTTCTTTTTGTGCTTGTTTTATTTTTGAATTCATAAATACTGTACATCTAGAACCTAAATCTACTGGATTTTGTGCTTCTAATGCTTCTTTTACAAATTCTTCTATATTTAAGTTCAAACTTTTAGCAAATGTTTCAATAAATGAACCACATCCTGATGAACAAGCTTCATTTAACATTATATTGTCTATTGTGTTATTTTTTAGTTTAATATATTTCATGTCTTGTCCACCAATATCAACAATACTTGTTACTTTAGGTTCGAATTTTTTTGCAGCTGTATAATGTGCTATTGTTTCAATTTCATTCAAGTCTACATTTAATGCTGTTTGTATTAATTTTTCTCCATATCCAGTTACACCACTATAACGAATAATTGCTTCTTTTGGCATAACAGAATATAATTTTTTTAACATTTCTATTATACTATCAAGTGGTTTTCCACCATTTCCTTGATATGCTGAATATAGTAATGTTCCCTCTCTATCTATAACTACTAATTTTGATGTTGTTGAACCTGCATCTATTCCAACAAAACAGTCTCCTTTATGTTCTGAAAGTGGTTTTTTAGCTACTTTGTCTTTTTCATGTCTAGCTTTAAATTCATCATATTCTACATTTGTTGAAAATAATGGTTTTAATGGTACTGTTGTTGTGTCATGAGAATGTTTTAATACTTGTATTTTACTTTTTAATTTTTCCACACTTATTGGAGACTCATCTTTTGCTTCTAAACATGCTCCTTTGGCAACTAATAAATGTGCTTCTTCTGGCACTATTGTTTGCTCTGGTGTTAAATGTAATGTTTCAACAAATCTTTTTCTTAATTCTGGTAAATATGTTAATGGCCCGCCTAAAAATGCTACATTTCCTCTAATTGGTCTTCCACAAGCTAATCCTGATATTGTTTGATTTACAACTGCTTGTAAAATAGATACTGCAATATCTTCTTTTGCAGCACCTTCATTTAATAATGGTTGCACATCTGTTTTTGCAAATACACCACATCTTGATGCAATTGGATATATTGTTTGATATCCTTTTGCAAGTTCATTTAACCCTGCTGTATTTGTATTTAATAATGATGCCATTTGGTCTAAAAATGCTCCCGTTCCACCTGCACATGTTCCATTCATACGTTGTTCTACAGATCTTCCAAAATAAATGATTTTTGCATCTTCTCCTCCAAGTTCAATTACTACATTTGTTTGTGGAATATATCTTTCTACAGATCTTTTACATGCAACAACTTCTTGAATAAATGGTACATCTAAAAATTTAGCTGTACTCATTGCCCCTGAACCTGTTAATGCTATTGTAAATTCTTTATCTTTATATTTTTCTACTAATTCTTCTAATACTTTACATACTGTATTTTTTGTATCTGAATAATGTCTTTCATATGATGTATAGATTTCTTTTAAATCTTCGTCCATTACAACTATTTTTACTGTTGTTGAACCTACATCCATTCCTATATGTACTATTTTATTCATATTTTTTTCCTCTACATTTTTCTTCAATTCTTTTGATAATATATCATATTAGTGTATTTTTTTCAAGTTAAAGTTTTTAACTGACTTTCCATTTTAATGTAGTTTATTATATCTTATATTTATGAATTATGTGTGAATTATATATTTTCTTTAACAAATTTATATATTAAAAAACGGCACTCCAACAGTAGGAGAGCCGCCGTGTGCTATTTGTGTTTATGTTCGAGTTTTAGCTTTTATTCACCGAATTCCATCTGGAAATCAGTGCTAAGCTTACCGTCTTTTCCTACCTCATAGGGTACAGAAAAGAACTTGTCATTGAGCGTTACATATCCAATATAACGCCCATTCATGCCATACCGAGTCAGCCCCATAACCTCATCAGCAATAAAATAAAGCTGTTTCGTTTTGAGATTCATCAGCATAAGATTATTGTCGAGAGTCACAAAGTACAGTGCGTTATCCTTCAGGTCGCAAAACTTCAGATAACTATAATCAGTATCGACATAGTGTCTAAAGTGAATGCGCTCTGCCTCTTCAGCACAGCACCCATCGTGAATTTTGCCACACTTAGGGCAAACCTCAAGAAGGGCATCAGGATCTTCTGTTTCTTCCATAGAAGAAATCTCTTCCGGAGTCAGAATCTCAAATTCTTCTTCCTCCTTCATAAATTTTCCCGCGTTTGAAACCTTGACCACGACATTTTCCTGAAAAGTACTTTCAGAAATCTGTTTACCGTTGTCTGCCGCAAATGCGGAAACCGAAAGTGTTACCAGTGCAATAAGCACAATTGCCATACTCATAATTTTTTTCATTTTGTCTACCCTCCGTATGATTTATAGCACACTAAAAGAGATTCTTTCGAACCTATTTCTATTATAGCATATTTTCCCTTATATGTCAAAAAGAGCCCCCACTATTAAAATAATAGTGGGGGCTTTCAAGGAGGGTAGGCAGTGGGCCAAAGATTACACCCTATATGAATCAAAGAATTTCTATCATATATATATATTCAAAGGAGGAATTTTCATGATGTCTTTTAATAGAAATCCTTTATCTCTTACTAACAAATTGCACTTGGCAATACGTTTTACACTTTTATAGTATAATACATATTTACATAATTGTCAATACTTTTTTATATTTTTTTACATTTTTTTCAATTTATATGCTAAAAATATTATTTTTCCAAATATTTCTTTAAAAATTTTCCTGTATAACTTCTATCGTTTTTACAAATTTGTTCTGGAGTACCTACTGCAATTATTTCTCCACCTGCATCTCCACCTTCTGGACCTAAATCTATAATATAATCTGCTGTTTTTATTAGGTCTAAATTATGTTCTATTACAATTATAGTATTTCCTGTATCTACAAGCCTTTGCAAAATGTCCACTAGTCTATGTACATCTGCTATATGCAATCCTGTTGTTGGTTCATCTAATATATATAATGTTTTTCCTGTAGCCTTTTTAGAAAGTTCTGTTGCTAATTTAACACGTTGTGCTTCTCCTCCTGATAGTGTTGTTGATGGTTGACCTAATTTTATATAACCTAATCCAACATCATATAATGTTTGTATTTTATTTTTTATTCTTGGAATATTTGCAAAATATTCTAATGATTCCTCTACTGTCATATCAAGAACATCTGCTATACTCTTTCCTTTATATTTAACTTCAAGAGTTTCTCTATTATATCTTTTTCCTTTACATACTTCACAAGGTACAAACACATCTGGTAAAAAATGCATTTCAATTCTGTGAACACCATCACCTGAACAGCTTTCACATCTTCCACCAGGTACATTGAAACTAAATCTACCTTTTTCATATCCTCTCATTTTTGCTTCATTTGTACTTGCAAAAATATCTCTTATTAAATCAAATGCACCTGTATATGTTGCAGGATTTGAACGTGGTGTACGTCCAATTGGTGATTGATCTATATTTATGATTTTATCTATATTTTCTAATCCTTTTATTGTTTTACATTTTCCTGGCTTTTCTGTTGCTCCATTTAATTGTTGAGCAATATTTTTATATAATACTTCATTTATTAAAGTACTTTTTCCTGAGCCAGATACACCTGTAATACAAATAAATTTACCAAGTGGAAATTTTACACTTATATTTTTTAGATTGTTTTCTGTTGCATTTACTATTTCAATATTTTTCTTGTTTCCAGGTCTTCTCTTTTTTGGTACTTCAATCTTCTTTCTTCCACTTAAATAAGCTCCTGTTATTGATGTTGGAACATTTTTTATTTCTTCTGCTGTTCCTTGTGCCATAACTTGACCACCATGAACACCTGCACCTGGTCCAATATCAATTATTTGGTCTGCAGCATACATTGTATCTTCATCATGTTCTACAACTAATAAAGAATTTCCTAAATCACGCAATTTTTTTAGTGTTGCTATTAATTTATCATTATCTCTCTGATGTAATCCTATACTTGGTTCATCAAGTATATATAATACTCCTGTAAGACCTGATCCAATTTGTGTTGCAAGTCTTATACGTTGTGCTTCTCCTCCTGACAATGTTCCTGCACTTCTTGATAATGTAAGATATTCAAGTCCTACATCTATTAAGAATTGTAATCTTGCATCTATTTCTTTTAATATCATTTCTGCAATCATTTTTTGTGAATCTGTTAATTCAAGTTTTCTTAAAAATTCTTGTAAACTTTTAACAGATAAATCTGTCATTTCATTTATATTTATTCCACCAACTTTTATTGATAAAATTTCTTTTTTTAATCTCGCTCCATTACATTCATCACATGGAAGTTCACTCATGTACATTTCATAAAAATCTCTCATTCCTTGTGATTTTGTTTCATTATGTCGTCTTTCTAATGTTGGAATTACTCCTTCAAATGGTGCTTTGAATTTTCTTGTTCCAAGTGATGAGGTATATTCAAAATCTATTTCATCATTTCCTGTTCCATATAATATCTTATTTATAAAGTCTTTTGGCAAATCTTTTATTTTTTTGTTTTTGATATCTATTCCATAATGTTTTCCGACACTCTCAAAGTACATTTTTGCCATTGTATCGCCTTTTTTCATTGTACTAGCTCCAAATGCTTTTACACCATCATACAATGTTTTAGTTTTGTCTGGAATTATTAAATCTTCGTCCATTTTCATTAAATATCCAATTCCAGAACATTTTGGACATGCTCCATAAGGGTTATTAAATGAAAACATTCTTGGAGTTAATTCTGGAAAACTGAATCCACAATCTGGACAAGCATAATTACAACTATATAAAACTTGCTTTTCTCCTACTATATCAATAAGTACTAAATTATCTGCTTGTTTTAATGCTGTTTCTATTGATTCTGTAAGTCTTCCTACTATATCTTCTTTTATTACTAACCTATCTACAACAACTTCTATTTCATGTTTTTTATTCTTGTCTAATTTTATTTCATCAGATAAGTCATATATTTCTCCATCAACTCTAACTCTTGCAAATCCATCTTTTTGCAGATCTTCAAATAATTTTGTATATTCTCCTTTTCTTCCTCTTACTACAGGTGCTAATATTTGAATTCTTGTTCCTTCTTTTATTTTCATAACATTGTCTACAATTTGGTCTATTGACTGTTTTTCAATCTTTTTACCACAATTTGGACAATATGGTGTTCCAACTCTTGCATATAGTAAACGAATATAATCATATATTTCTGTTACTGTTCCAACTGTTGAACGTGGATTTTTTGATGTTGTTTTTTGATCTATTGATATTGCTGGTGATAATCCTTCTATTGATTCTACATCTGGCTTTTCCATTAATCCTAAGAATTGTCTTGCATAAGATGACAAACTTTCAACATATCTTCTTTGTCCTTCTGCATATAATGTGTCAAATGCTAATGATGATTTTCCTGAACCAGATAGTCCTGTTATTACTACTAACTTGTCTCTTGGAATTTCTAGATTTATATTTTTTAAGTTGTGCTCTTTTGCACCTTTTATTATTATTTTATCATTCATATTTCTATCCTTTCCGACAATATTCTACTATATTTTATGTATAATTGCAATAACAAAAAAATGATGCAAGAAGAAGTTGTTGGAAAAGAATTAAATTTTGACACGGTAAATTTCATTTAAAAGGCAAGGGCACATACGAGTTGTATGTAACAGCGTTTTAAATGAAATTTAACACAGCCAAAATTGTAATTATTTTACAACTTCAACATCAAGCATCAATTTTTCACCATTAATACTTACTTCTGTATAAGTATTTCTTTGTGTATTAAATACAATATTTTCTGTTAAAGTTTCTTTCTTTATTTCAGATTCAAATTTCTTTACAAGTTCTTCTAGCATTTCATTTTCAGATACATATAAGTTTATCTTATCTAATACTTCAAATCCTTTATCTTTTCTCATGTTTTGAACTTTTGATAAAATTTCTCTTACATATCCTTCTTCTTTTAATTCTGGTGTAATGTGTGTATCTAATACAACACCAATTTCACCCTCACCAGCAAATGCAAATCCTTCTTTACCATTCATTGTTATTAGTAAGTTTTCTGAATTTAATGCTATTTGTGTGTCATCTATTTCGATGTATTCAACTCCACCATTTTTTACTGTGTTAGCTAAGTCCATTTGATTTTTCTTAGCAATTTCTTGTTTTATTCTAGGAATTAATTTTCCATATTCTTTTCCTAAAACTGGTAGATTTGGCTTAATTTCAAAGTTTACGTAGTCTGACATTTCTGCTCCTAGTTCAACTTTTTTAACATTTAATTCTTCTTTTACTATGTCTGAATAGTATTCAGGTAATGTATCTATAGAAATCAACATTTCTGATAATGGTTGTCTATTTTTGATATTTACAGAGTTTCTTGCACTTCTTCCTAGTTTTACTATTGTATATGCTAAATCCATTTCTTTTTCTAGTTTTTTATCAACTGCTGTTTCATTATATTCTGGCCATAAGCATAAATGAACACTTTCTGGGGCTTTTTCGTCTAACCCTACAACTAAGTTTTGATAAATTTCGTCTGTCATAAATGGTACAAATGGTGCTGCTACTTTACATAGAGTTACTAAAACTTTGTATAATGTTACATATGCACCGATTTTATCATCTGTTAGTTCTTGACTCCAGAATCTTTCTCTGTTTCTACGTACATACCAGTTTGAAAGTTCATCTGTGAAGCTTTCAATTTGAAGTGCTGCACTTGTTATATCATATTTATCTAATTTTTCGTCTACTTCTTTTACTAATGTATTTAATTTAGAGATTATCCATTTATCCATTACATTTGTAACTTTAAAATCATTGTATTTTAATGGATTGAATTGGTCTATTTCTGCATATAAAACGTAGAATGAATATACATTCCATAATGTGCTTAAAAATCCTCTTTGTGTTTCTTGTACATTGTTTAGTCCAAGTCTTGTTGGAAGCCATGGTGCACTACATGTGTAGAAGTGCCATCTTGTTGCATCTGCTCCAACTGAATCTAATAATACCATTGGGTCTACACCGTTTTTCTTTGATTTTGACATTTTTTGTCCGTGTTCATCTAAAACATGTCCTAAAACTATACAGTTTTCAAATGGTGTTCTTCCAAATAAAGCTGTTCCTAAAGCTGTTAATGTATAGAACCATCCTCTAGTTTGGTCAATTGCTTCTGAAATAAATCCTGCTGGGAAGTTATTTTCAAACATTTCTTTATTTTCAAATGGATAATGCCATTGTGCAAAAGGCATTGAACCTGAGTCAAACCAACAGTCTATAACTTCTTTTGCTCTCTTCATTTCTTTACCACATTTTGGACATTTTAAATGTACATTATCAATATATGGTTTGTGTAATTCTATATCATCTGGGCAATCTATTGCTTTTTCTTTTAATTCTGCAATACTTCCAATACATTCTTGATGTCCACAATTTTCGTCTTCACATGTCCAAATTGGAAGTGGTGTTCCCCAATATCTGTCTCTTGAAATTCCCCAATCAATTACATTCTCTAAGAATTTTCCAAATCTTCCTGTTCTGATTGTATCAGGATACCAGTTTACTTTGTTGTTATTT
>ERZ824600.3526-NODE-3526-length-14862-cov-7.293712_pt1 | contig 14862 bp, 9 predicted proteins | sample MGYA00519933_ERZ824600 | MGnify/ENA primary metagenome ERZ824600 (study PRJEB31778, sample SAMEA3449178) | human gut metagenome | biome: human gut; feature: human-associated habitat; material: faeces | place: United Kingdom | collected 2010/2012 ... | reverse complement strand
ATCATTTTAATATAAAGGATGTGCCAGACAATCTGTATGCCAGTTCCCATTACATTCACCTGCACTGTCTCACCTACAAAAAATAACGCGGCATTATTTGCATACTATCAAAAGTAGAGACGCAAAATCTTGCGTCTCCCGTGCAACGAATGCATTTATCGGCAGCAAACTATTGCAGGCATGTATTGCTATGGGTTGATCGTGAGACGCAAAATTTTGCGTCTCTACTTTGGTTTGACAGCGGGGGAAGGACGGAGTGTTGATGCGTCAGGACCTAATGGCGGCTCCGGCATTCGTAATGATTCTGTATACGGAAAAAAGCCGGATGAGAACAGTGACTGTCACATGCGGCATAATAAAAAAATCTCTCCCCGCAAAATGCGGAGAGAGATTGAAAGTGTTTTTATGAAAGAATTATCAGTTTAATCCCAATCGATAGCATGCTGAGGATCAGGCTCCTGAGTATTGATCTTACGCTCACCGGTCAGAGAACCCTTCACTGTGTAAGACATCTCATATCCCGGAACCATTCCGTAATCGGTGAATGTGTAATTCACGTTGTTAATTATCACATAACGGTGCAACAGATAGTTCTGTGTGGCATCCATCTCCTCGATTATAGTGTAACGTGTGATTTCATCCTCTTCGGTATCATTACCTGCTGAATCCTTCACCTTGTTAATCTTGAACTTCATCTGAGGATTGTTGCATGTGAACTTTATAGTTCCTCGTGTGTGGTCGTTCTCATTCGGAATGAATTCGAGATTGATCTTATAATTCGCACGATCCTTTCTGTCCTCATCTATAAGACCTGCATATACAAAGACCTTGTTCTCATCAACAACATAGAGACGTACATTCTCTACAACAGAAGCTTCAGTATCACCGGCTATAGTTATCTGCTGTGCAGTACCCGAATAAACACCTGACCAGTCGTTGAACGGATAGACACGGAGCAGAGCCTTTGCGTAGTACTGACGCGGATGAGACTGATAGCCGTAATCCTCATTGTCAAGAATCTGAATAGGGAGAACCCACTTCTTAGACATATCTATGCCACGGAAATCGAACTTGATGTTCATCAGGTCAACGTCCTTTCCGGCAGGGATTGTCATTTCCTTCGGATATGTGGCATACTGAGTCATGTCCTGATAATACAAGTCCGTACGGTTCTGGAAACGCGCTACGTTCATTGTATACAGCGTATCAGGGTCAGCATCGAAGTGTATTGTCACGTCCTTGGGGTTCGTTGTTGAACCGGCGATGACAACCGGAAGGTCGTATTCGGATATACCGTAGCCTCCGTCACCCTCATCCGGGAACTTGTTGCCTGTGACATTTCCTTCAGCGTCATAAACGCAGCGGGTATACGGAACATTGACTACTTTCACTCCGTTGTTGTCAAGCGGAGCACTGAAAGCCACATAGTGTGCGTACTGCTCATCCTCCCACTCATCGTTACAGGATGTGGCAACCATGAGCAAGCCCAACAGGGAAGCACCTAAAATAGATATATGTTTCATCTTTTTATTCCTATTTGATTATAATGATTAGTCATAATTTCTCCATCCCGGTGACTGAACGAGGAGGTTGTTACGCTTCAGTTCGTCGAAAGTAACGGGCCAGAAGTACATCTTCTCGGCAAATGTCTGCTGGAGGTTGGATGTCGGGATAACAACCTGGAAGTCGTCACGGTTTGCCTGTGTCATAAACACGTTGAGACCGTAAATCTGCTGTGACTCCTCAACCGGAGCGTCCATCCAGCGGCGCAGGTCGTAATAACGCTTACCCTCACCGAGAAGCTCGATCATACGCTCACGCTTGATCTTCGCACGCAACACATTTTTGTCCAGATAATCTGTCTCAGCAAAGTCAGGCAGTCCGGCACGGATGCGAACGGGATGAATGCCCTTCTTAATCTCCTCAATGTCACGGCTGATTGTGTATGTCTTTGTACCGTCCCATGACTGTACATCATATTTGCCGTCAAGCTCGTTGAGAGCCTCCGCATACATCAGCAAGATATCAGCATAACGGATTGCAGGTTCCGGCTTGGCTGCGATATTTGCCATGCTATGACCGGACTCTATGTAATCGTTAGGATTATAGAACTTCCTGTATCCTATACCTGTACGGGGATAAGAGAACGCGTTGATGTAACCGTCTCCACCGCCACGATAGTAGAATATCTGCTTGTCGCGCTGTGACTGCGTAGGATGTCCTGCATTCTCCCACACGCTGCCGCTGAATGCTACTGAGGCATAGAAACGCGGTTCACGGTTGGCATACTGCAGAGAAACGTTAGCTTTCAATGGCGGATAGTCCTTGTAGTTCTGACGTGTGGTCCAACCCTTTACACGCTCTGAACCGTTACCGCCGTTCAGCTCGCTGTCCTTACCGGGAACATCGGTTCCGTCATTCATATAGTATGCGTCAACCATCTTCTGTGTCAGACCGTTGGTGTTCCATCCGCCACAGCTCACAGGCATTGAGTGAAGCACGATAGACTCGATGGAGTACTCGTTCTGACGGCACATGTTGTCAACACGTGAGAAGATAATCTCGGGATTGTCCTGAATAGCCACATTGCCGTTGAAGAGGTTGGCGTAAGAGAGCATCGGGTCGATGTCTGCCCATCCGTCAGGCCAGTTCTTCTTTGCAAAGTTGCCGTCATCGGGCGGAGTTATAGTAGCTGTTCCCGAAGTGCTCTTATTAGTATGATAAAGCTCATACTGATTAAGATCAATCACGTCCTTGCATGCGGCGGCAGCGCGCGCCCACTTGCTCTCATCATATTCTGTGCTAAGAAGAGGACTTCCATCCTTGTTTACGAAATCCTTGGCGATTTTATCATCAACAAGTTTTTTATCGTGCTGACCGTTCTTAAGCTGACCGTTAGCCAACGGGCTGGCAGCATAGATGTAAGCCAACGCACGTGTTGCGAGACATGCGCCCTTTGTAGGACGTGCGGAGTTCTCCTGATCACGCTTGTAATACTGAATCTCCTTGGCAGCCTGAATCATCTCCTTTGAGATATGCTCTACCACTTCCTCGTATGTATTACGCGGCTGTGACATAGCCTCGTATGTCTGAGTGTAGTCTACACCTTCCTCAGCCACGATTGGCACCGGACCGTATTTACGAAGAAGCAGCCAATAGTAGTAAGCGCGCACGAAACGTGCCTGACCTTTATAGTCGAGCTTCTCAGTCTCAGTCATCTGCGGGTTCATGTCAACGTGATGAATGAACACGGAAGCCTGATAGATGCCTTTGTAGCACATCTGCCATACATAGTTGTTGAAGTCTTCCTCATAGAGACCCATGCGGTAAGAGTTGTAGGACACACGAACGTCGTCCTTGTTGTCACCGAACAGCTTGCTGTCGCGGTCGCCGTAATACACGCAGTCGTCGAAGCAACTGTAGAACGAACCAGACTTATTGCCGACGTCCACATTCTCCCTCAGGATGAAATAATAGGCGTAGGCAAGCCATTCCTGTGTCTGCTGACGGTTTGTGAAGACTGACTCTAACGTACGGCGGTCTTCAAAATATTTGTCGGAGTCAAGGTCAACGCACGATGTGAGAGACCCTAAACCGAGAACCGACATCATTAATATTGCTATCTTATTTTTCATATCTGTCTTTTTGTAATTATTACAAGTTAACCTGTACACCCACTGTCACAGACTTTGTAAGAGGATATTCCTCACCACGCTGCTGCAATGACTCCGGATCCCATGTATCGAAATCAGACCATGTCAACAGGTTTGTTCCCGTGATATAGAAACGAACTGTGTTGAAGTGTATCTTATTTACGATAGATTTGGGAAGAGTATAACCGAAGTCAAGGTTCTTCAGACGCAGATAGCTCATGTCGCGGAGCCAGAACGTTGAAGCCTGCTCGTTGTTGTTGTTAGCTCCATAAGTCAGACGAGGATAAGAGGCGTTGGGGTTTTCTGTTGCCGTTGTTCCTGAGATGTCTGCCGATATCCAACGGTCGTCAAGCATACCCTTGAACACATTACCCCACTGGTTCTCGCGGAATGCGAACACGTTCTTACCAAGTATCTGTACATTAGACTTGCCTGCTCCCTGGAAATGGAGGTTGAAGTCAAAATCCTTCCATCTTACAGAGAAACCGAGACCGTAGATAAGGTTAGGTCTGGAAGTGGCACCGATGGCTACAACGTCACCGCCGTCAACCTTACCGTCACCGTTCACATCCTTATACTTGATGTCACCCGGCATATAGTCACCGAATGTCTGCTCAGGACTGTTGCGTATATCCTCCCAGTCTTTGAACAGACCAAGAGCTATGAGACCCTTCTGCTGGTTAACACGGTATCCTGCAGAATACTGGTAAGGATAAGTGTTGAACTGCTCGTCGGCAATGAGTACCTCGTTCTTACTGTAAGTGATGTTTCCTCGCACGGTCAGGTCAACCTCACCGAACTTCTGATTGTAGCTGAAGTTACCGTCGAAACCGTTGACTCTTACAGCGCCTACGTTAGCCCATGGAGAGCTTTCGAAACCTGCCATTGACGGAATGAAGTTACGTCTGCTGTACTGTCCTGTACGCTTCTCATAGAAGTAGTCCACTGTCATGGAGAACTTGTTGTTGAAAAGCACGAGGTCGATACCTACGTCCGACTTGCGGGCAACCTCCCATGTCACACCCCTTGCTGCAAGCTGAGTGTAATGGATACCATTGAAGATATTGGTATATGAGGAAGTACCGAAATTATATATGTTATCCTTAACAATATTTCCGTTTGAATCAGTATGCGTTAAATAGTCCAACGTATACAGATAGGGGAAACGAACTCTGGTGCCACCATCCATGATGGCATCGTTACCTACCTTTCCGTAAGAATAACGAATCTTGAACATATCCATCCAAGGAGCTACCTTGCGAACCCACGGTTCCTCGGCAACGTTCCACGCTACGGAGAAAGCCGGGAAGAATCCCCAACGGTGTCCGTCAGCAAAGTTCTCTGTTCCGTTGTAACCGAAGTTACCGTCAATGAAGTAACGGTTTGCGTAGTTATATGTCACCTGACCGGCAAGTGCCATGTTCTTACGGGACACTGAGTTCTTGATATCATTTCCAAGATTCTGTGTCTGTATGTTAGTGTCCTGAGTGAATCTGAAGTTAGCACCTACATTGTGAACCTTCGCGAACTGACGGTTGTAGTTGAGCAACAGCTCTATGAATTCCCTACGCGAACCCTCATTGCTTGAGCTTTGTGTCATGTCAGACTCGTTACGAATCTGGTCCCAGATGATGTTACCGTTATCGTCACGACCGTTGGCATGATATGTAGCAGGGCTACGCATGTGAGAAATCTTATTGAAGTTGTATGTGTCGTAACCGAAACGTGCTGTGAACTTAAGACCCTTTGTCACAAAATCAAGGTTCTGCTCGAGTGAAGCGTTAGAATAGAGGTTGTTGGTCCACTCCTCGTTATAACCTGTCTGTGTAGCTGACACCCAAGGATTGACGTGGTTGTCGTCACGACCGATGTTTATCTGCGGTACATAACCGTTGGAGTACATCACAGGTGAAAGGATGTTGTTATAACCGAACAGCTGTCCCCATACCTTATCGTCACCAAGTCCCGGACTGTTACGCTTGTTCAAATCACCAGATACACCGAGCTTCAGCACTGTGGTCGGAGTGATGTCTATATCGACATTCAAACGATAGTTCCAGCGTTTGTAGTTAGCGTTTGTATCATATTTGTCACGGAGAGTCTTGTCTGTCTTATACATACCCTGATCCTCAACGTATGCGATTGAAGCATAATAACGTGATGTGTTACCACCACCACTGAGGTTGACATTGGCACGATAGCTGAACGCACCGTCCTTAAGCAGGAGGTCCTTCCAGTCTACGTTCGGATAAAGATCCGGATCGAGACCGTTGAGGAAGAGTTCCTTCTCTGCCTCTGAATAGGCTGCACCGAGGCTTCTTGTGATACGTGCCTCGTTCAACAGGTCTATATATTCCTCTGTTCCTACAAATTCAGGAGTGATTGTACGTGTGTTATAAGATGTCTCGAACTTACCGTTCACGTTAATCTTACCTGCCTTACCACGTTTTGTAGTGATAAGCACAACGCCGTTAGCACCCTTTGAACCGTAAATGGCTGTAGCAGACGCATCTTTGAGCACAGTGAAAGACTCGATATCCTCAATGTTAAGCTCATCGAGATTGTCACGCTCGAAACCGTCGACAAGGATAAGAGCTGAAGAGCTGGCACCGAATGTGGATATACCACGGATCCAGAATTCAGAAGTGTTCTTACCCGGCTGTCCTGATGTCTGGAATGCGAGCACACCCGGAACGTTACCGGCAAGAGTGTTTGACAGATTGGATGAAGTATAGTGCTTCAGGTCACCCATATTAACGTTGGTTATGGCACCGGTCACGTTAAGCTTCTTCTGAGTACCCATCGCTGTTACAACGACCTCATCAACTGCATTCTGTACATCTTCCTGCATCTTCACATCAATGGTTGTCTTGGTGTCCTTGAGAAGAACCTCAACCTTCTTGAAACCAATGTATGTGAAGACAAGAGTCTGATATTGCTTTGCAGTAATCTTATACTTTCCTTCGTAATTGGTAATAGCACCAAGTCCCGGGTCGTCTTTTCTACTGACGTTGGCACCTATAATCGGTTCACCGTTTGCGTCTGTGACCGTACCGGTTATGACCAATTCCTCCTGAGCCAAGGCATTCGCAGCGACGCCCAGCATCATAAATAGCATTATTAATACTTTCTTCATAGCTTCTGATTGTTAGTTAGCAGTTGTTGCCTCACCACCGGTAGCTTCTCCGGTCTCTCCTTCCGTGGTCTCACCGGTGTTTCCACTTTCCTCTTCCGGAGCTTCCTCCATACCGATTGTACGTATAGAACGTCCTACTGTATCGAGCACGTAGAACATCTTCTTAGATTCATCATAAGCGATACCTGACGGGTCACGGAAACGTGCGACCTCACGCAGGTCACCGTTGTCGGTACCCCAAACATTGTTGTCGGCTGCTTGCGTACGGCTTCCACGACCTGCATAAGTACTTACAATTCCTTCCGGAGTCATCTTACGGACATCGTGGTTCTTTGACTCTGCGAAATAATAGTCATAGCAGTCGCTCTTGCCTTCCTTGGCATATTCTTCATTGTAAACAAAGACTCCCTGATAAGGTCTTCCCAAACGAGCCGCAGTACCTACACCATCAGCCCATGCACCGTAATCATTGTTTGTGATTTCTCCTGCCACGATGTAAGGAGCAGTGAATTTCTCAGTAGCCTTATTATAATCTGTACGAAGCATATAATGCTTGTTTACAACAGTTATATACGCATAATCTCCTGAAGGATGAATGGAAATCTTGAACTCCCATCCGCTATCCTGAATGGTAAACAGCTGCTGGAACGGAGAGTCCTCACTCTGCAGGTCATAATCCTGAAGATACGGATTCCATGTGGCACCGGCATCAACAGACTCGAAATACTTGTCCATATCAAGACGATAGAACTGACCGTTCTCATAAGAATTGAAATACAGGTCACCGCTTACAGGATGAATGTACGCACCGTTGCATTGCTTATAAGCGGCAAGCAGCTGTACGTCAGAGTTCTCATTGAATGTGCCGTCCTCGTTACGTTTCACGATATAAACAGACGGACTTCTCTGCTGGCTGCGGTCTTCGTCTATTGAGACAATCATGTAGTCAACACCGTTATGACTGGTGAAATCGATAGATCTGATACGGTTTCTGTTGTTGAACATGGTATAACCCATTATGCTCTCAACAGTCTGCTTCTCAAAGTCGATTACCTGTATACCGGGTGAACCTTGGTCGTAGCCTATGTACAGACGGTTAGGATATTTCGGGTCGAACTTCATCTCACCGTCTGCGGCAAAACCTGTACAGGTGGCAAACGGACCGTCGTTCCATCCCTGGTCGTCGTATTCGTTACGGTATCCGCAAAGACGTCCTACTACTTCCTTACGCTCATAATTGAATTTTTCCGCGCTTGTGGCACTCTGAGTACCTGTAGTCTCGTCGCCCACAGTAACCTGGATCTCACCTGAGAATGCTCCCTGCGGTACGAAGACATACAGTCCGTCGTCCTTGCCTCTCACATTACTCTTGGCACTAATAAGAGTAGCCTTACGTCCGCCTACCGTAACCTTCACCTTCGAGGTGTCGTTGCCGAAGTTCTCACCATAAATGATAAGCCTGTCATTGGCTCCTCCCGACTTCGGCAAGAAATCGGTGATTGTTACCGGCGTGTTCGGGTCGTACTCCTGAACAGCAACATCGTCGTCGTCGCTACATGATACGAAGCAACAGGCGAACAATGCAAGCACCGCACCATACAGGTGCTTGTGCAAAGTAACATAGTTTTTAAACATACTTATTAATTGATTAAGGATTGATTGTTTATCTTTTTACAAAAAGCAGGCTGCGCCCAGCAATCTGAGAACGAGTTCTCATTGCGCTCGCTGGCACTGTTTTTTCCTAATATATATGCATAAGCTTCCCACAGCATCACTACAAGACGTAATAACGGTAAACACTTTCGTCTTTCATCATGACACTATCATCACTTCATCCGCCAGCCACAGGGAATCATCAGAGATTCCCTGTCAGCGGCAAACGAATATTGTTTTCACCCAATGGTAAATGAGTTGTTATTTCTTCTCGGCAAGCTTGTCGGCAAGAACCTTCATCCAGAATCCGCCAATTACAGAACGAGCCTTGAATCCGGTCATCAGTCCTGTCTTGGTATCATACCAGTCGCTGATAGGCACACGTGATTCTGTTTCGTTGATGTAATCATACACCGGATGCACGAACTTCAGGAATGTCTTGTTGTTGGGAGACATTGCGGCAGTCCACATTATCCAGTCGTTCTTGGTGTAATCCTTACGGCTGTCGAGCGGCAGACCGTATCTGTTCTGCATCTTCAGATAGTACTTTATCTCGCGCTGCATGGCGTCGTTGGGGAAGATGTTGATGTTCCAGAGCTTGTCCCAAACCATATTGTACTTCTGGCTCCATGTGTTCTCGCGGTCGAAAGCAAGGCGATAGTGGTCGTCCTCACGTGCGTCCTTCTCCCACTTTGCCGCCATTTCCTTAGCCTTGTTCATGTACTTGTCGGCTGTTGCAGCGTCGCCCTTGATGCGAGCCATCTCCGCAAAGCCTGCCACACCCATGATAGCCTTTATTGAAAGGTTGCAGTTGTGAGCCCAGTGTCCTGCGAAGTCGTCTGTACAGAGCTGGTTGGCAGGGTCCTGTCCGTTCTCTACGAGATAGTCAGTCCAAATCTTGAGAATATTCCAGTATTTGTCAACATACTTCGTATTGCCCTCAATCTTAGCAATCATTGCGGCAAGAGTAATCATGTTACCGGCTTCCTCCAGAGGCATGTCGCCACCGTAAACCTGTCCGTTAGCGATAGGATATGTTCCAAGATCGTGTGCGGCGAACGGCTTTGTCCAACGTCCCGAGTAGCTGTAATCGAAGATACTTGTCATCATTGCCTTCTGCAGGTCGGGGTTGTAAACAAGGAACAGCGGAGCCTCAGGATAAGTAAGGTCAACCGTATTCACACAACCGTTGGAGTTGTTTTCCTTAGAGAAGAAGAGCAGATTGCCGTCCTTGTCCTCGAAAAGCTTGTGGGCTGCAATCACGTGACGGTAAGAACCTGAAAGAATCTCGGCATACTTCACGTCGCCAGCCTTCAATCCGTCATCGTAGATCATCTTGTCGAACTCGCGGCATTTAGCCATAAGCTCTGAATAACTGTTCTTCAGACGGTCGAAAGCATCGAAAATCGTAACCTTGCCACCGTGTGCCCAGTATCCTTTGTAACGCTCGTACATATACTCAATGTCCTGTATCTCGTCATAGCCGAGCATTGTGAAGCTTGAAGCTGTGGTCACGTTGCCGAAGTTGTGTACATAAGCCAATGTAGGCATCTGTGAAGGCTTGCGGCATACAACAACCTCTTCGCTCTCAGGAAGCTCACCTGTAGAAAGGAATGTATCCTTTATCTTGTTCTCTGCTGAAAGGCTTACGTTTCCGTTCACATTAGGCATATAGAAGTATCCCCAGTCGATGCAGATGCCGTCACCCTTCTTTGCGAGAATAGGCTGGTCAACAGTACCGGTCTTGAGATATTTCACACCGTTCTTTATTACAGTAGAAGAAACAGTAGGCTGCGAGCTCTTGTTCACGCCCTGCAAAGGATTGGCGCTCAGGTAGAACTGCACGTCGTGTGTCTTCTTGTCTGTAGAACGAACCTGATATGAGATGTAGTTGATAGGCATTGACAGCAGATCGTAGTCATTGATCAGCATAGGAGCTGTGAACACCACGTCAAGCTCAACCGGTCCGCACACGAATGTGTAATAAGTAGATGTGGCGAGTACGCTCACCGACTTCTGCTCAGCCTGCAGGATGTTGGCGTTGCTTACTGCAAGATTCTTGAACAGTCCGAAGTCTGTGTAAGCGCCGCCGGTTGTGTTGTGGCAATGGGCGGCTATCACGTTCTTGCCGGGTTTGAGAAGCTTCTTCACGTCGTCAGACAGGTGGAGCTTTACGCCTTCGCGCCATGTCTCTCCGGTCTTGGCAACAGATGTTCCGTTGATAAAGATCTCGAAAACGTCGTCATGAGAATAAACCAGATAAAGATCGTTGTTAAGGTCATCTGCTGTAAGCTCTACGCTACGGCGAACATAAAGGTCAGAATTCTGTTCAGACCAATGAGTGCGCACATTGCTCAGCTCCGGAGAACCGAACGCGGCAGTACCCTCTTTCCATCCGCTTGCGTTGAAATCAGGCTTCTCCCATCCTGCGCCGGGATTCGTACGGGTGTACATAGCCTTCCATTCCGCCTCATCAGCCATAGGAACGATTGATTCAAGAAGAGCTCTTTCCTTTGATCCCATGAAACGATAAGTCTTGCCGTCAACGCGCAGAAGTCCTTCAAGAGGTTTCTCGTCGTTGGTCCAATGACGTGTGTCACCCTCATTGAGCTTATCATACGGAGACCAGATGGAAAAATAAGGATCCGAAACCACCAGCGGCACAGACGGCAAACGAAGCTTCGTGCTCTTGTATGGCACAAAATCTGCCGGTGTCTGAGCATTGGCAAACACTGCAGTAGCGAGTACTGCAACAGACATTAATAATTTCTTCATCAAATTTATAATTCTAAAGTTAGTTAATAATCAACCTACTTATAATTTTTCATGTTACCCCTTAAGCAATCTTATTTTACCTTTCAAGAAAAAACCAAGTACCGTTATTATATAACTTAAACAAAAATTCAATATTCTTCAATTCGTTAGAATCCTTATTTGATGTCTCTAATTCTATATACAATGCAAAGTAAACCATTTTTCTGTAAAAAAAAGAATAAAACACGAAGAAAATAATAAAATACTTCGCCAAAATTTTTAACATTTCACACTTATTACAATACGTAAGCAACTCCATTAGGATAATGCGGCTCAGGCGGTATTTATTCACATATATAAATATTCTTCATTGCCGTACGTGATATATATAATAAGGTGTAAAAAACATCCGGAAGGTGTTTTCATGTGTCTTATAAATCAGCTGAGCCAGTCACGCGACTTTTATAATCAGCTTCTTCCAACAGGCAGTCTGTCGTAAAAGAAACGTCGGCAGAAGTATGTCCGCATAGCTACGGACTCTTCTGCCGACGTTTTATATATCCGCCCGGCACAAGCGTTGCACGTTCATGCCGCGATATGGCGTTCTTATCTCTTCGCGTTCACAAGAAGATCTACCTTGCCGTCATCAATCAGCTTGAGTATAAGCTCACCGAAAAGTGTGTTCTGCCATGCGAACCAAGGACGAGTGTAGTTGTCCGGATTGTTCTTGTTGAACGATTCGTGCATCAGTCCTGTTCCGGCGTCAGTACGCTGAAGCGTCTCTATACACCATTTTATCTCAGCGTCGTCCTGACTTGTGAACGCCTTCATCATTATGGACATAGGCCACACCATGTCATAACCGATGTGCGGACCGCCTATGCCCTCGCCTTTCGAGCCGCGGAAGAAGTAAGGATTGTCCTCGCTCCATACAAAACGGCGTGTGTTCTGATAGATGGGGTCGTTTATATCAACATCACCGAGGTAAGCCATAGCGAGCAGACTCGGGACGTTGGCGTCGTCCATGAGGTTGTAGTTGCCGTATCCGTCAACCTCGAAAGCATAAATCTTGCCATACTTGGGATGGTTGTATATGGCGTGCTTCTGCAGTGCCTCAGCCACCTCTTCAGCCAGAGCGGTGCACTCACCGGCAGTAGCGGCGTCGTTGTTTACCTTTGTCAGAATCTCGGCAGCCTTGCGCAGCGACGACACTGCCATGAAGTTTGAAGGCACGAGATAAAGGTATGTCGTGGCGTCGTCAGACGGACGGAAGAACGAGCATATGAGTCCGCACGGTTTGGCGGGAGCTCCGAGTCCGTCGTTACATACGGTGTCGAGCTGACGCTCGGTCTTGCGCTGGAACTTGTACGGACCGAGTCCGTTCTTGCGCTGCTGCTCGCGGAAGGTCTTCAGTATGTTTCTTACGGCAGCCTTCCACTCGTCACCGAACACGGATGTGTCGCCCGTTACCTGCCAGTAATGGTAAGCCAGTCGGAGCGGATAGCACAGAGAGTCAATCTCATATTTGCGTTCGTGCAGCTCGGGCTTCATGTCTGTGAGGTCGCTTGCCCACGGGTTGTCCTCCAGCGGACCCGGATTGAATGCGTTGGCATACGGGTCGATGTTGATGCACTTGAGCTGGCGCAGGATCACACCGCGCAACATCTTCTTCAGCTCAGGGTCTTTGTTTGCCAGCTGCACATAGGGCCACACCTGAGCTCCGGAGTCGCGGAGCCACATGGCAGCGATGTCGCCGGTGTAAACGAAAGTGTCGTCCTTGCCGTCGAAGTGCACAGTGGTGTCGATAGTGTTCGGGAAGCAGTTCTCAAACATCCATGCCAGATATTTGTTATCCTTCAGGAGCTTCTTCACTTCCTTTATTTTCTTCTCCACAGCATCCGAGCGGAACAGACGCTCAGACTCCGCCGGACGTTTCGACACGAATGCCGTGGCATCCTTGGCGTGTGTGATGTACTTTTGCGCGTCAAAGTCTTTAGCCTGCGCAACGTTTGCCGAGAGAGCCAGCATCACGGCTGCTCCGGCAAAGAATTTAAGTCTTTGATTCATAGATTTTATATTATATATACATTATTATATTTATACCTATTATTATATATGGTCTGTTCACTTCACCGCCGACAACCTAGCCATCATCTCAATCATTGCCGCCTGGTTGAGCAGAGTGCGCACGCCTTTCTTTCCGCGCGCGTCATAATGGCGTCCGAAAAGTCCGTCCGCATCACGCGAACCACCCTTGCCCCACGCCGTGTCCATCGACGCGAGGAACGCCTTCAGATATTTGCCGTCGTTGTCCACGCCGTAAAGCTCTATATATCCGCGCAGCATCACTGAGTCGAACCACATTTCTCCGCCCCTCAGAATGCGCAGTCCGTCCGCGCGTCCCTTGTCCTCGAAGAACCTGTCGTATGCCGCAGCCGCCATGAGACGGGCGTCGTCAAGATATTTTCTGTCGCCTGTTATCTTGTAAAGCATTGCCGCCGCCTGAAGCATCTGACCCGTATTATACGAATACTTGTCGCGTCCCAGACGTCCTTTCAGCGTGAGATGGTCGAAATAGAGATGGTCTGTCTTGTCCTCCAGACTGTCTTTCGTCCATTTGTATATGTCTTTTCCGCGCTCCAGATATTTCTTCTCCTTCGTAGCGTTATACATCTTCAGTGCGAACACACTTGCAGGAGCGTTTGAACATGTGTTCTTGCTCTCCTTCTTCTGCTCACACCAGTATATGCCGCCTCCGAGCTTGTCGTCATATCCGGACATCACAAACGTCCATATCTCCTCAGCCCGTTGCAGATAGCTTTTCTTCCCTGTGGCAGCGTATAGGTCTGCCATGTCGATGCCGAGCCAAATGTTGTCGTCATAGAAACGGTCGCTCTGCGGAGCCGTGTTCACATACGACGCATATCCGGCAGGCTGCCGCATGGTGTCATAATACTTGTCAAGACCTTTCAGCATCATGCCGTCCATGACGTCGAGCCAATGCTTGTCGCCGGACGCCTCATACATGGCACTCACCGACGACACCATAGCCGAATATCCCCAAAGGAACGAATAAGGGTTCTGTCCTTCCTTCACCGGCACCGCCTCCTGCAAAAGCACCTTGTCGTCCGTCGCCATGTGTTTTCTCACCGCGTCGAATGTCTGCGACGCTCTTTTCATAAGATAGGCATTGCCTCCGTCCTTCGCCGAGGCACTTGCGCACACACCGCCCAATGCTGCCAGCACGACGACCGTCAGCAATACGCGGTTAAATAAACTATTGTTCGTCATCTTTTGTAAAAATAATCAAGCTTATGGGTTAGTAAATACCATATAAATCAAGACAGAGAGCAAGGCGATGCACGGCGAGTGCAACGACAAGGAGGGAAAACGGAGTTTTACCAGACTTGGCATTGCCGAGCCGAAGCCTGCCTTATGCAAAGATACAAAATAAAAATATCAGCACAAATAAAATACGTCAAAAAAAACAACGCCACACCAAATAAGCACAATCGCGCAACAGATGTTACAATACACCTCCTCCGCATTATCCGTTTACATGCAGCGTAATGCCTGCAAACATGCCTTTAACAATAAACTCCATCAAACAAAAGTAGAGACGCAAAATCTTGCACTGCTGTCCCAACAATTTTTTAACATAGCCTC
>ERZ824600.3522-NODE-3522-length-14870-cov-3.001215_pt1 | contig 14870 bp, 7 predicted proteins | sample MGYA00519933_ERZ824600 | MGnify/ENA primary metagenome ERZ824600 (study PRJEB31778, sample SAMEA3449178) | human gut metagenome | biome: human gut; feature: human-associated habitat; material: faeces | place: United Kingdom | collected 2010/2012 ... | reverse complement strand
GGTTCGTAATCCGACACAAAAAAGGGCCTTTTGAACCGCACCCCGATTGTTGGACTGGAGTAATCCAGATTCGATGATCGGAGGTGCGGTTTCTCATGTCCAGGGATCGCAGGCGTCATTATGACGATGATTCCATGCGGGTCGTCGCCGGGGTGCCGCCCGGCCCAGGTGGGTCATGCCCGGGTCAGTTTCTTGCTCCTGAGACGCAGCACGACATCGGCGGAGTTGGCGACGCGCTTGGAATGCGTCACCACGATCACGCATTTGCCGAGCTGATGGGCGGCGTGCTGCAGCAGATGAATCACCTCGTCGGTCATCTCCGGGTCGAGGCTGCCCGTCGGCTCGTCCGCGAGGATCGCGCGGCCCGGGGCGACCAGCGCGCGGCCGACCGCCACCCGTTGACGCTGGCCGCCCGACAGGTGCATGATGTTGCGCTTGGATTCCTCACGGCTCAAACCCAGTTCCTCGAGGATCTTCATATCGGCCTTGGCGCTGACCAGCCGCAGGTTCTCTTCGGGGGTGAGAACGAGTGCCGTTCCCTGTCGTTCTGCTTGTAGCCAACTGCCCGACGAGCGTGCTTCCCAATTGTCGGGTGAAGTGATTACCTCTATCGTAAAAGGCGTGTTGTCCGTATGGCGGAAGGTACAGGCGGCATCGCTGAGCCGGACGTAATGCGTTTCGTTATTTGCCGGATTGTTGCATCCCGTCAGCGTTCCTCCAAAGAGGAGCATTATGGGAATGATACGGCGGATGATGTGTTTCATGACCGAGTAAGGTTTGCTAAGTGGAATTTAGGTTGTCTTTGTATCGATACGGTTTGCAAGTTACGAATGTCATATTTCATTTCAAATGATATATTATAAATTTGTTTGATGATAAAAATATCACAGAAAGGGTGGAAGATACAGATGCTCGGAGAGGGTGTCGCGGATGGAAGAAATGGGGTAGGGGGGAGTCGCCCTCCGGTCGGGGCAGCCGGCTGAGGCGGCAGGAATGCCCTGTTTTCCCGTTGTTTCCTCTTTCTGCCGTCCGGTGAATGGAAGAGAGCGATATCAGTAAAAGGGACAGCCCCGCCGTACCTGTCGGCAACGGGTACGGCGGGGCGTGCGGGGGAATGGGCTGCAGTTTACCGGATGTTGTCGGTGAGGAGCATCAGGCGGTTGGTGACGTTCACGTCGCTCACACCGCTGTCGAAGTCGAGCGAAAGCAGGTGCATCTGCGGGTAGAGGGTTTTTATCCGTTTCTCGACCCCTTTGGATACGATGTGGTTGGCGATGCAGCCGAATGGTTGTAACGATATGACGTTGTTTATACCCTGTTTGGTGAACGCTATGATTTCGGCCGGTAGTAGCCAGCCTTCGCCGAATTGAGCTGCACCCGAGACAATATTTTTCGTCTCTTCCGCTTCTTCATAGATGTCGGTAAAGGGTGTGAAATACCGGAATGTGGATGCCGTTCTGTTAAACAGGGCTATCCGTTTGTCGATGTATCGGTAGAATAAGTCGGATAGGAAATGAGGTATACATTTCTTTTCTAAGAGTAGTTTTTCCTTGTTCTCGCGGTTCACGAATCCTTGCATAAAGAACGGCAATAAAATGGGAGGAGCCACTTCTATACCTTGTTCGCACAAGAAGCGTACGACGTGTTGATGAGCGTAGGAATTGAATTTTAGGAATATTTCTCCCACTACACCGATTTTGGGACAGGTTTTGTCCATACAGATATCGTTGAATTCTCGGGCTGCAAGGTGGATATATTCCACTAACTTGTGAGGCTCGTTTTCGAGAATGGGACGCTCGGCGAGGTTTAAATATTTGTCTCTCAATCGGGCCGCGGCTCCCCGTTCTTTTTCCCGGACTACCGAGGCATGATAAAATTTAGAAAGCGTATCGGTGTAGAGCAGGGCATTGAGTGCGATAGGTAATACCTTTTGCCATTTCAGTTCGAAGCCTTCTTGTTCGTTGGAAACTTTCCGCCCTAATCCCAATGTGACTACGGGAACATTTCCGAATCCGGCATCGAGCATGGCTCGTTTAATAAGCGCCAAGTAATTGGTCGCGCGGCATTGTCCTCCGGTTTGAGTAATGGCTACGGCCGTGTTGTTGAGATCGTATTTCCCCGATTCCAAAGCATTGATAATGTCGCCTACAATGAGTGTGGCCGGATAGCAAACCTCGTTGTTGGCGTACTTCAAACCGGTTTCGGCCGAGGAGGCATCGCTCGGTGGCAATACCTCTATGTCGTACCCCGACAATTTGAAAATCGGCTTTAACAGAGGTGTGATGTATTCCGACATAAAAGGGGCTATGATTTTTCGGTTTCGATCTTTTTTGCGAAAGACTTCTGTTGTACGGAATTTCTCTGTCGTTCCGCGTAGCGGCGTTTGTTTCAGGCTTTCGACCAAAGAACGCACTCTTAGTTTCAGAGAACCTATGTTATTTACATCGTCTATTTTTAGAAGCGTGAAGGGTTTCCCGTTACGATGTAGAATATCTCTTACTTCGTCGAGAAGAAAGGCGTCGGGTCCGCAGCCGAAAGAGGTCATTTGTACGAATTGAATATCGTTCCCTTGCCGGGCTGTCCATTCTGCGGCTTTCAGGATTCGGTTCATATAGGCCCATTGTTTGATGAGATAAGTGTCTTGGGTCTCTATCTCGGAGTTGTCTCTAACTATGTCGTCCGAGATGACGTTTACTCCCAGATTGGCTATCATTTCGGAAAGTTTATGCTGTATGAGCGGGTCGGTGTGATAAGGGCGTCCGGCGAGCAAGATAATCGGTTCTTCTTTTCTGCGGCTTTCCCTGACAATGTTTTCGGCTTTTCGGCGTATGTCTGACGAATATTGTTTCTGGGCGTTCAACGCATATTTCACAGCCTGCTCGGCATCTCTTTTCGATATGCCCCAAGAACTTAGGTAATTCGTGCATTGTTTGGTGAGTAAGCCAGTGTCGGCAAAAGTGATGGCCGGAGAGTCTACCGGAATGTCCGGCGACATGGAACTGCGTATGACATCGGAGTACCCGGTGACGATGGGGCAGTTGTAGCTATTGTTCATTTTCTTGTCGCTTTCGTGCTCGTAGACAACGTATGGCAGGAAGATGCGTTCCACCTTCTTGTGAATCAGGTTTTGAATGTGGCTGTGCACTAATTTGGCCGGGAAACAGATGTTGTCCGACATGACCGAGTTGAGAGCTTTCTCATAACTGACGAAAGTTGAAATATCGGACAGTACGACCCGAATACCGCAGCGAGTAAAGAGAGCATGCCAAAAGGGATAGTTCTCGTACATGTTAAGGACACGGGGTATACCTATGGTTCTGTTGCCTGTTTCCGAAGTTTCCCGGTCGAACAACAAAGCATATTTGTCGGTATATATGTTCTGTCCGGGTTTTTCGCTTTCCCCCCGATTGGTGAAAATTCGTTCGCATTTGTTTCCCGAGAAGAACGTATTACCGTTGGGGAAGGTATAGCGGCATACGAAACATTTGTTTTCACAGCCGTTGCATTGAATTTGTCGGCTGGTATATCCGGTAGTTTCGAGTAGTTGGTTTATCGTGCGCGAATTCGATTTTTGAGACGCAGCTTGTAAAGCGCAGCCGTATGCTCCCATCAATTCGGGTAAATTACTTCGTATGACTGTTTTACCGGTTTCCAATTCAAATGCACGGACGATCGCATCGTTATGCATCGTTCCTCCTTGAACGACAATCGTTCCTTCCAACTCTTTGTCGTCCTTTAACTTCAAGACTTTGTACAAACAGTTTTTTACGACCGAATAGGACAACCCTGCGGCTATATCTGCTACTGTCGCTCCTTCCCGCAAAACCTGTTTAATTTTTGAATTCATAAAGACGGTGCAGCGTGTGCCCAAGTCGCAAGGGTGCAAAGCCATACAGGCGAAACGGGCAAAATCGGACACGTTGTATTTCAATGTGCGGGCGAAGGTTTCGATGAACGAACCGCATCCCGACGAGCAGGCTTCGTTCAGTTCCATGCGAGTGATAGCTCCTTGTTTGACGAAAATAGCTTTCATGTCTTGTCCGCCGATGTCGAGAATGAAAGAGACATCGGGAGCCATTTGTCGGGCGGCTCGGTAATGGGCCATAGTTTCTATCATGCTTCCGTCGAGGCCGAAAGCCGCTTTTATCAATTCTTCTCCATATCCGGTCGAACAGGAGCCTGTTATGTTTAATACTGTCCCGTTTTTATCGCATTGTGTTTTTAATTCGGTCAACCCTTTTCGGACGGCTTCTATCGGATTCCCCAAATTGGGGGCGTAGTGCGAGAAAAGGATAGCGCCGTCGGGGGTTGTCACGACTATTTTTGTGGTAGTCGATCCTGAATCGATTCCCAATACAGCTTCTTGTATCCCTTGAACGAGAGGGGCAGAGGGCCAGTTATAATGTGCTTTTTCTTTCTTCCAGTTGTCATAATCCGTTTCGGAATCGAATAGCGGAGGCAGGCTGTTTTTTGTTGTGATATCGGTGCTTCGGGATATGAGATTTTCTAATGTCGATAAAGAAACTGCTTTTTCTTCCGTGGCACATAGGGCACAGCCTAATGCGGGAAGAAGGTTTCCGCCGGCAGGAAGAATAAAGTCGCTCTCCTGCAAATGCAGATAATCGGCGAATGCTTTTCGTAAGGCTGGAATGAAGGTCAAGGGGCCGCCGCATAATAGAATAGGCGGGTGGAATGTCCAGCCTCGCGATAATGTTACGATGGTTTGTACAGCGACGGCATGGAAAATGGAGGCGGCGGTGTCGCCCAACGGGACGTTCCTGCTGACTAGATTTTGAATGTCGGTTTTGGAGAAGACTCCGCAGCGGGCAGCTATCGGGTGTATATGCTCTGCTTGCAAAGCCAATCGGCTCAGTTCTTCGATGTCTACTCCCAACAGTACGGCCATTTGGTCGATAAACGCACCTGTACCACCGGCACAATTCCCGTTCATGCGAAGGTCGATATGGTTCCCTTGAAAGAGAACGACTTTGGCATCTTCTCCGCCGATGTCGATCAAAGCCGAAGCAGATGGATATAGTTGCTGGGCGTACCGGGTGGCGGCTACGACCTCTTGTATAAATTCGGTTCGTAGCTGTTCTGCTGTTCCCATGCCTACCGAGCCGGTAACTGCGATAGAGGTTTCGATGTTGCCCAGTTCTTGACGGGCTTCCCGAAAATAGGCGGAAAGAAGATCGTTCACTTGGGCGTTATGTCTTTCATAACGAGAGAAAACGGTTTGCCCGGATTCATCGATAATGACTATTTTGGCTGTTGTAGAGCCTACATCGAGTCCTGTTTTGTACTGTTTTTCCCCTTGCATGTGAATGATAAATTAAGTTTAACTATGTAGTTTGTCTTATATGTCTGACTATATTGTCAGACGCAAATGTATAAATAAATTTTGAAAGAGATAATTTATTAAACTTTTTTATGTTTTCCGGATTCGAGTCTTTTCTTTATCTCGGAGTTTTTGTTCTGATATTCCTTGTTTAACACTCTTTTGTTATAATAACTTTTGCATTAACACATCTATTCCCTTATTTCCTATATATTTGCGCAATCTGCGAATTTGATATTAAAAAAAGAAGATTATGGTTTACGTATTATTTATAGTCATTGCATTAGTTAGCTTTGCGGTACAACGTACATTGCAAAGTAAATTCGAACGTTATTCTAAAATTCCCATTCCTTATGGCCTTACAGGACGGGATATTGCCATGCGTATGTTGCAGGAGAATGGAATAAACGATGTTTCTGTAACGCAGGTCGATGGGCATTTGACCGATCATTATAATCCGGCCACACATACGGTAAACCTCAGCCGTGATGTTTACTATGGCAACAGTGTCGCAGCGGCTGCCGTGGCTGCGCATGAATGTGGACATGCTGTACAACATGCCCGTCCTTATTCTTTCCTGAATTTGCGCTCGGCTCTTGTGCCGTTCGTGAGCTTCGCTTCGAATTGGGTACAGTGGATTTTATTGATAGGGATTCTCACGATACAGGCTTATCCGGCTATTATGCTATTGGGTATAATTTTATTTGCTGCGACGACTTTGTTTAGTTTTATTACTCTGCCGGTGGAGATTAATGCCAGTCAAAGGGCGTTGGCTTGGTTGAACGGAGCCGGGGTGACCGATGCAAGTACTCACGACAAGGCCAAAGACGCATTGAAATGGGCTGCATATACTTATGTAGTGGCAGCGTTGGGGTCGTTAGCAACGTTGGTGTACTACATTATTATTTTTGCAGGAGGGCGACGGGACAGTTAAGAGAGCATTGCTTCTATAATATTAAAAAATAAGGGCTGTTATTCATGTGAATAACAGCCTTTTTTTATACAAATGAGAGATAAAAATATAAGCTTATTTTGCATATATGAATGAATTATATATTTTTGTTCCGTTTTTTGAGAGTTATTTAATACTTGGGTAAGAAACGGTTTTAAAACTTCGAGTGAAGCTTTTTGAAAAGGGGGATCGGCTTCCGGTTAGTTAATAAGTATGAAAAAGGTTTTTAATAAATGCTTTATTATTTTGGGAGTGATCCTGAATATTCAAATGGTCAATGCACAACGTGTCGCTCTTAAAAGTAATCTCATCGATTGGGCTACATTATCGCCTAATTTGGCGGTAGAAATGAGGTTGAATCAAAGATTGACCCTCGATATAAGTGCTGCGGCTAATCCGTTTTCGTTTACGATTGCCGATATGAAAGCCACGCATTTCCGTTTTCAGCCGGAGTTGCGGTATTGGTTTAATAGGCCTATGGCTCGGCATTTCATGGGAATAAGTTTGTTGGGTGGACTTTATAATGTGAAATTTAAAGAACATCTTTATGAGGGCGATATTTGGGCCGCCGGTCTTACTTATGGCTACGCTTTTGTCCTTAGTCGTCATTGGAATATGGAAGCTACGTTGGGTATCGGTATGGCGAAGTTACGGGCTTTCGATTATCGGGAAGGAGAGGAAAAACCGGCAACACCCAATCTTTCCAAATGGTCGCCTGTCCCTATTCGGCTGGGACTATCTTTCTCTTATATATTTAAGTGATTTTAATTGATAGATTGTTATGTTGAATCTCAATAAATTTTGTTCCTTGTTCATAGGGCTTATTTTGAGTGTCGTTTGCGCTTTGCCTTTGTCTGCGCGTGATATAAATGTACGGGGAACGGTGACCAATATCGAGGGGGAACCGCTATTTCGGGTGAGTATCTATAATGCCGGAACCAATAAACTTATCGGCTCGACGAATGAAGATGGAAAATATTTGGTGAAAATCGATTCGGAAGGAGAGTTATTGTTTACATCGTTGGGATATGAAGAATGTAAAGCTGCCGTCCGTGGGGAATTGACGGTCGATGTCGTGCTTCGTCATTCGGCAGTGGCTCTCGAAGAAGTAGTCGTTTCTGCCAAGAGAATTACCGACAATGTGGTTCCCGAACCCACCGATATCGAAGTGAAAGGAAATTATTTTCATATCCGCACTCGTGTGAAAATTCCCAAAGAGCTTTTTTCTACGAATGCCCGTATGATTATACAACCGGGTGTTTACAATGTCACTCGGGAACAGATGATTTTTCTCGAACCTTTGGTTTTCGATGGGAAAGAGTATGCCATTACTCAGGAACGTATGTACGATTATGATTCGGGTCAAGACCCTTTGTCGCGATATGTTCAGGTGAAAAGTTCTTCTTCCCGCAAGGACGATTTGGTCGGGTATAGTGACTCGACCTATGTAGAAAATGTAAATGACGATTTCCGTTGCGATATGATGGTCTCGATGGAAAATTACAATCGGGTGCTCTATCGCGATACGTTTGTTATTGCCCGGGGTGTTGTGAACCCGTTGCGTTTCCTCGAATACGAGATTCCCGGCAGTGCGGTAAAGAACGAAAATTTTTTCCCGCAGCCAGAGATGCAACTGCGGGATACGAAGGGCGATGTGAATCTTACATTCAGAGTGAACAAGAGCGATTTGAATCTCGCCGATGGGGATAACCGAGAGGAATTGAACCGGCTTATTTCCCGATTGCATCAGGTAGAGAACGATCCGAATGCTCGGTTAAAAAGTTTTTCTATTACAGGAACGGCATCGCCGGAGGGGAACTATGAGAGAAACAAACAGTTGGCGCAGAAACGTATGGCATCGGCAATGTCGCTCATCGTTAAAGAGTTGAACGAGTCTACCCGGAGGCAAATAGATATGCATACGACAGCATCGGTCGAGACTTGGGACCGGGTGGTCTATTTGCTTCGGGCGGATAACAAAATCCGAGAGGCCGATGCTATACAGGAAATAATCGATAAATATCCCGATAATCCGAACCGGCAGTCGAGAAATGTCGTATCGTTGCCTTTTTATCGCTCTTTGATAACTTCCCGGTATTTGCCTCGGTTGCGTCGAGTAAGTTATGAGCTGTTATTTTCGCAATACCGTTATCTCACAGACGAAGAAGTCGAAGCGCTCTATCGTAGCGATAGTGCATCTTTGTCTCGTAATGAATTTTGGCGGCTGTACAATCTTGCCGATTCGATTACCGAGCGTGAGGCGATATGTCGCCGGGCATTGGAGGTCTATCCCAAATTTTTGGTTGCGGCTACCGATTTGGCGGCCATTCTTATCGATAAGGGAGAGCCGGATTCAGAGCTGCTTTTACCTTATCTCGAAATGCCGGAATTGCCCGATGAAACAAGATTGAACCAAGTGGCCGCTTGGTTGTCTGCCGGGCGTTATGCCCAAGCCGACTCTTTGGCATTCGATTTACCGGATACAGGTATTTATCATAAAGCGAAAGTCTATGCCGCCGCGCTGAATGGCCGTTACAACGAGGTGATGCAGGAAATATCGGCGGAATCTCCTTTTAATGAAGTGCTTATGCTTTTGGCTATTAAGTCGAACGAACAAGCATGGGAAAAAGCGAAGCTGCTCGGAAATTCGGCCAAAGAGGAGTATATCAAGGCCGTGGCGGCTAATCGTGTCGACGAGGTGGTTCTCGCTTTGTCCTATTTGGAGAGTGCGTTCAAGAAAGACCCGTCGTTACGAGATGTTGCCAGTGTCGATGGAGATGTATTGGATTTGTTACAACAGGAAGATTAAAGTATGAAAATGAGATATATTATGCGCGGTTTTACTTCGGTGGTTCGACTGCCGCTATTTTTAATCGTTGTTTTTACGATTAGTGCGGCTGCGCAGGAACAACCGGAGAATAATCAGTTTAATGGGTTGGATTATACCTTGCAAAAGCCCGCCAAAAATGAAAGGTATGCTAAAAAGAAATTTGGCGACCATCTTTTTATTTCAGGGGAGGCAGGCCTGATTCTCGATCGTTCGGCCGGTTCTTTGTTCGCTACTCCCGGTTTGGGGCTTCGTGCAGGATTGACGGTAGGCGATTGGTTTTCTCCGGTGCACGGTATGCGTGTGGGGTTAAATGCGGGGTTACATAACGGGCTCGCAGGGGTGAATCCCTATTTTGTCGGTTTGTCTGCCGATTATTTGATGAATATTACTTCTTTGCTGCATAAAGATAATCCCGTTCGAATGTTCGAGTTAATCGGTGTCGCCGGTGGTGAATATCAGTTACTATATCGTACCGGCAATTGGTCGCATGCCGGCGGATTTCGATTGGGTATGCAGACAAGGTTTAATTTTTCTCCATTGACCTTTTTCTATCTTGAACCCCGTATTGGAATTTATTCCGACGGAATAGACGGGATAAAGACTTGGATGCGTTACGACTGGGAGGCTTCGTTGATGGCCGGCTTAGGTTATCGTTTACTATCGGACCCGGTGCGTCGTAAAGCTCCTTTTTTCGGAGCCGATCAAGGTTTCTTCGTTTCTGCGGGAGGCGGTATGGCGACTACATTGACGAGCGGTTCTGGGCTCCTTCTTGATCCCGGGGCTACGGCTATGCTGTCGATTGGAAATCGATTTACTTCTGTTTCTTCTTTGAGATTATCTGGATTGATGCGTTATTTGAAAACCGACGAATTATATAATAAGTCTTCTTTCGGCTTGCAACTCGATTATCTGTTTAATCTCCATGCTTTGTTCGGCGGATATGATCCGAGCCGGCTGTTCGAGATGTCGGGGGTATTGGGTGCGGGTTTTCATTCGGTAGCCGTAGACGATAAATTGCATACCCGGTGGAGCGCGGGGGCAGGTTTGCACGGAGAGTTTCGCCTATCGGATCATTGGGCTGTATTTGTGGAACCTCGTGTCGATGTGTTTTCGAACGAATCTTGGAAAGACGGGTTGAGCGCTGTCGATCCGTTACCGGCTGTTTTGGCCGGATTTACATATCGTCCTGTATCGCCGTCGTTCAATCGGTCGGCGAGGGAAGAGGATGCTTTTGATTTTCCTCGTCGTATAGGAGATCTTTATTTAACGATGGGAGCCGGATTTGCAGGGGCGATGAAATCTTCGCTTTCCAATCCTTTGCCCAATAAGGGTTTCCGTATTTTCGGCGGTATAGGTACGTGGTGGAATCCTGTTTCGGGAGCTCGCTTATTGTTAAATTATTCGTCTCTCGATGCCGAGTTCTCTCCATACAGGACATTGGCTGTCGGTGGCCAACTCGATTACTTGTTGAATTTTTCCACGCTTTTTTATGGGTATGATAGCAATCGGTTTTTTAATTTGAACGGGGTTGCCGGGTTTAATTACGACTATGTCTCTTCCGAGGGCTATTTCCAGCATGGATTCGGAGCGGGTATAGGCTTGCAAGGGACATTCCGTCTCAACGATATGTTCGATTTATTTGTCGAGCCTCGATTGAATGTGAGTCAAAATAACCGTTGGGAACGAAACTTGTTCTCTTCGGTCGATGTCGTGCCGACTGTTACGGCGGGGCTTTCCTACAATCTTTATGCTTACGGAATGAAACACGGATCATTTGAGAAAACCGTAGAATTTCGTAACGAGAATTTTGTCGACCACATGTTTTACGGTTTAAATATAGGAGCAGCAGGTATTCTGCATAAGGGGTTGCGCACTAATCCTTTGGATCGAATCGGGCCGATGGCTTCTCTTTATTTGGGCAAATGGTTTACGGCCGCGTCGGGCGTGCGTTTGACGGCAGGCGGAGGCGCGTATGGCGATTCCCAACCCGGTTATCGCAAGTTCGGTCTTGTACAACTCGATTATTTGTGGAATATCAATTCGACGTTGTATGGGTATAATCCTTCTCGGATATTCCATGCGACATTGGGTGTTGGAGCCGTACTATCCTATGCGACCAGCTATAATTCGGGATTTTATCCCGGTATGGGTTTGAGTTTGCAAGGATTGTGGAATGTAGGTTCGGGTATCGGATTGTTTGTCGAACCCCAAGTGAGGGCTTTCGGGAAAAAATATTCTCGTGAGAGCTTCGCCGGTTTGCCTGTCGACATGTTGACTTCTCTAAATGTCGGTCTGCAATATCAGCTCGATCGATATGACTATAAGGCCAATCATGCCGCTTATGACTTGTCCGATAAATATTTCTTGTCATTGGCCTATACGGGACGGGTATTGAGACGGTCTGGCGATGATTTTGCGGGAGGTCATGGATTGGCTGTTTCTGTCGGCAAGTGGTACACTCCTTTGTCGGCTTGGCGGTTGGGCTTGGATTATGGATATTACGGTGCGGCGCCACGTTATATGTCGCTGGCTTTGTCGGCCGACTATATGTTTAATCTGTCGGCTTTTACGGTCGGATATAATTCCGACAGGTTGTTTGACCTCATTGCGTTAGGCGGAGTGTATGCCGGAGTCGGAAATAGCCAAAAGAAAAATGAATTTGTTTATGGCGTCAGAGCGGGAGTACAAGGACGGTTCAATGTATCTTCGGGCATCGATTTGTTTATCGAGCCTCAGCTTCTTGCATCTCGTGTTTCTCGTAATGACAATGGCTTGGGCTTCGACCCGGAGGCTCGTTTGATGGTTGGCCTCAATTATAAATTGGGCGGGAATACAGTTGCGGGAGGAAAACGAACTTTCGATAAGAGAAACTATTTTTCCGTTTCGGTAGGTCCGTCGTTGTTCAGTGAAACGATTTTGGTGGATCGTTATCGGAAGGTTTCGGTAGGGGCAGACCTTTCTTTCGGTAGATGGTTTACATCGGCATCGGGTATGGAAATAGGTTTGGGATATGATTTTATCGCACCCCATACATCGAAAACTCTTTGCTTGGGGACGGCTCATGTCGATTATCTGTTGAATCTTACATCGCTTCTTGAACCCGATCCCGATCGTCGTTTCCATCTGATAGCCTCGTTGGGAACCGGTATAGGGTGGAGTAATTATAACAGTGATGGAGGTCTCGGTTGGGTGGCCGAGGGAGGTTTGCAATTCCGGTGGAATGTTTCCCGTTCGTTCGATCTTTTTGCGGAACCCTCGATGACGTTGTGGGACGATAAGTTATATGACTACATACCCAATACACATCATTTCATCGGAGTCGGCCGCATTTCATTAGGAACAGCTTACCGTTTTTAGTCATCGACTTGAAAAGTTGAAAATATTTTCTTAATATTAAGAATTTAGAACTGAAAATGTGGTGAAAAGAAAAATGTTATACCTTTGCATGAAAAGCGAAGATAGGCTGTATTTCGGGAGAATCCGATAAATTTGTTTCTGTCTTTGGTTTACGCTATTTTTGTAGTTCATTTATATCGGGGTTTTCCCCGTAGAAATTTTATAGAATAAGATTATCAAATATGATGGCAAAACCTTGTATCCCGAAGGGTACGCGAGATTTCTCTGTGGAAGAGATGGCGAAGCGTAATTATATATTCAATACGATAAAGCATGTTTTCGGCCTTTATGGATTCCGTCAAATTGAGACTCCGGCGATGGAGACTTTACAGACCTTGATGGGAAAGTATGGAGAAGAGGGGGATAAACTTTTGTTTAAAGTCCTTAATTCGGGAGACTTTCTTTCCGATGTTACCGAGACCGATTTAGAGGAGCGTAATCTCAACCGCTTGTCTTGCCGGTTATGTGAGAAAGGGTTACGATATGATTTGACGGTTCCTTTCGCCCGTTTCGTCGTGATGCACCGTAATGAACTGACGTTTCCATTCAAACGTTATCAGATACAGCCCGTGTGGCGAGCCGACCGTCCGCAAAAGGGACGCTATCGTGAATTTTACCAATGCGATGCCGATGTCGTAGGTTCCGATTCATTATTGAACGAGGTGGAACTCATTCAAATGATAGACGAGGTTTTCGCCCGTTTCGGAATACGGGTCGCTATTAAATTGAACAATCGGAAGATATTGAGCGGGATAGCCGAGTGGATAGGTGCTCCCGATAAGATAGTCGATATTACGGTCGCTATCGATAAGCTCGATAAGATAGGATTGGATAAGGTGAATGACGAATTACGGGAAAAGGGTTTGTCCGAAGATGCCATCGCCCGATTGCAACCGGTGATTCTGTTGCAGGGAAGCAACGAAGAAAAGTTACAAGTGTTGCGTAGGGAATTATCCGCCTCGGAGGTGGGATTGAAAGGTATAGACGAGTTGGAATATATTTTACGAAAACTATCTGCTTCGTCTCTGCGATCATCGCTTGAAATCGATTTGACTTTGGCTCGCGGACTGAATTATTATACGGGAGCTATTCTCGAAGTAAAGGCTCTCGATGTGCAGATTGGAAGCATTACGGGGGGAGGCCGTTATGATAATTTGACGGGAGTGTTCGGCTTGACGGGAGTTTCCGGTGTCGGTATTTCTTTCGGGGCCGATCGTATTTTCGATGTACTCAATCAGCTCGATTTATACCCGAAGGAGTCGATGGAATCGACACAAGTCCTGTTCGTTAATTTCGGAGAGCGGGAATGCGAGGTTTGTCTGTCTCATTTAGCCCGGTTAAGAGCTGCCGGTATACGGGCCGAAATTTATCCCGAAGCCGCTAAGATGAAGAAGCAGATGGGATATGCCGATTCCACAGGTGTGGAGTATGTTGCTTTGGTCGGTGAAAATGAAATTGCGGCAGAAAAAATCACATTGAAAAATATGACTACGGGCGAACAGTCCCTGCTTACCATCGATGAGGTGATAGCTTTGTTCGCATAGCGGTTTCTTTATAAAATAGGTATTAATAGAATAATAGAATAGATGAAATCTGAGGTAGAATATTCCGGGCTTAGCGAATCGGAAGTATTGGCCAGTCGGGAACGGTATGGAGAAAATATATTGACTCCCCCGGCTCGTACGCCTATGTGGAAATTGTTTTTGGAAAAGTTTTCCGATCCGATTATTCGTATCCTTTTAGTCGCATTACTGCTTTCTGTCGCTGTTGCGGTTTATCATATCGCTACGGGAGAGGCCGGTATGTCGGCGTTGTTCGAACCGGCAGGTATCGCTTTGGCTATATTGTTGGCGACGGTTGTCGGCTTTCTTTTCGAAATGAGTGCGGCTAAGAAATTCGATATTCTCAATCAGGTAAACGACGATCTTCCTGTCAAGGTCATACGAGGCGGACATATGTTGGAGATACCCAAACGGGAGATTGTCGTGGGCGACATCGTTATGTTGAATGCCGGAGATGAAATACCTGCCGATGGAATTTTATTGAGTGCTGTATCGGTGCAGGTGAATGAATCTTCTTTAACCGGAGAGCCGATGGCGACTAAAACGACGATAGAAGCCGATTTCGATAAAGAAGCCACATACCCTTCCAATGCCGTGATGAACGGCTCTACGATGTTGGGCGGATACGGTGTCATGCAAGTGACGCAAGTGGGCGATGCGACCGAATACGGTAAGGTATATACCGGTTCTCAGATAGAAAATAATACGCAAACGCCCCTCGATATAACGGATCGTGCGCGTCCAGCTGCAGCGCTTCGGCCAGTGCCAGCGCGGAACCAGTCTGGTAGGGGG